>Ga0209542_10000840_pt1 | contig 73122 bp, 62 predicted proteins | sample RifCSPhighO2_01_FD_184028 | JGI IMG/M metagenome (GOLD analysis project Ga0209542, IMG submission 184028) | Soil microbial communities from Rifle, Colorado - Rifle CSP2_plank highO2_0.1 (SPAdes) (version 2) | ecosystem: Environmental > Terrestrial > Deep subsurface > Rock core/Sediment ...
TAGGTAAACTTAGCTTTGATACTCCAAATTTATGTGAAAACTTTACTGAGTTATATTCTGCTATCAAACATAACAAACCTCAAAAATCCTCAAATGACTGGATTAAGTCCATATATTTATCTGCAACTATGAGTCCTTCCGCTCAACTTGATTTAAATTCTCTTTAATTACAAAGTAATAAATTATTTCAACTATATTTAAAATTCACTAACAGTTCTTTTACTTACATTTCTTTCCATATTATTATTTCTCCATCTTATACTTACCAATATGTCTATTACGTTACACACCATCCCACTTAACTATAATAATATGCCACGTATGCTCCATACATGTTCTTATATACTATAATATATTTATATGAGTGTATAAATAATCGCAGCCATATTATCCTTATACGTATTAATTATATAACATGTTATATAATAACTAATGAGTATTTCCATAGGGATTATTATGTATTCATTTAAGACCCAATTCGATTTAAATTTAAAAAATACTATGTCAGATTACGGGAAGCTGATAAAATCTCCAAGTGCTAAACATGATGCTTAGTATATGGTTAAGTTTGTTACTCAATTACAACACTTCATCTATATGGTAAATAACAATATAATGAGTCTTTTTAGTACACAAATATCTACTTAATAAAACATGTTTTGTCGTATATTATGACAGTTCTATGTTATAACTATTTCAACTTTCAGCTTTTTAAAATTAATAGACTTTTAGATAAAATGTTGACTTTTCCTTATTATCATATACAATATTCAATGTACCAAAGACAGCAAGGTTCTTTTAGCTAAAGCGTACAAAAGCCGCTTAAAAAGAATTAAACATCTTGCCTAGGTTAATCAACATTGAAAGCACACAGCGATTCTAAGCACTAATTTAAGTAGTCGGATGTTTTAAAGTGCATATCAAATGATTAGACTCACCTTTGGTGAGTTTTTTTTTGCTTGAAGAACAAGACAATTTGAAAAACTGGTCAAAAGATAAAAAAATATATGCCAAACTCTAAAAACACACAAACAGTTAAAGAAATAAAAGAAAAAGTATCCAAGGCTAAATCTATTGTTTTTACTGATTATAAAGGATTGGACGCAAATAAGGCCAACGAATTAAGGGCTAAAATGCTTGAAGAAGGCGTGGAATTAACTGTAGCTAAAAATACTCTCTTAAACATCGCTCTTAAAGAAGAAAAGTTCGATGCGGAAAAAGTTAAAGAACACTTGAAAGGTCCTACCTTAGCGTTTTTTTCATACAATGACGCGGTTTCGCCTCTAAAAGCTCTAGCCGAATTTATTAAAAAAGTTGAACTCCCCGTTATAAAAGGGGCTTTTATAGAAAAAGAGTATTTCAATGCTGAAAAAGTAAAAGAAATTAGCAATCTGCCCTCAAAAGATCAATTGATTTCACAAGTTGTGTGGGGATTAAAATCTCCGTTATCGGGATTTGTAAATGTTTTAGGCGGATCACAACGCAAACTAGTGTATGCTTTGTCCGCTCTTGCCAAAAAGAAACAAGGTTGAAGGAGGTGTTTAGTAATGTCAGATAAATTAAGCGAAAATTCCAAAAAAGTAATGGATTTAGTTGAAAAAATGACAGTTTTGGAACTAAATGACTTAGTAAAAGCTTTGGAAGAGAAATTCGGCGTATCGGCTGCTCCGATTATGATGGGAACAATGCCTATGGGCGGAAACGGCGGACAGACTGCAGAACCTGAGGAAGAAAAAACAGAGTTTGACGTAGTTTTAACCGACGCAGGGGCCAATAAAATAGGTGTTATTAAAGCAGTTAGAGAATTGAACCAGAGTTTAGGTTTAGTTGAGGCTAAGGGTTTGGTAGAATCCACGCCTAAAGCGGTACTGGAAGGCGCCAAAAAAGACGCTGCTCAAGCCGCTAAGAAAAAGCTTGAAGAAGCAGGCGCAAAAGTGGAATTGAAGTAAGTCGTACCATAATTTCAAAAAGGTCCTCAGATTGAGGACTTTTTTGTATACATTTTACTAACCTATAAACTCCCTGTAACAAGTTTTCACATTCTCCCCCAGCTGTTCGGCTGCATCCTCCGGAGTGGCTTTGTCGCTAACCCAAATTCCCGCGCCAAGCTCTAAACCTCCGAAAACTTTAATATGCGGAATAAATCCTACATGCCAATGGTAAGGCTCATATTTCATTGTATGAATCCAAAAATTTCTGTCAGGCTTATTGAACATAGCATTGTATGACCATAATGCGGCCTTTAAAATCTGTGTGAAGTCGTTAATCTCCATGTCATTTACATATCCGAAGTTGGGTTTGTGTTCTTTTGGTATTAAAAGCATTTCATAGCTCCATCTGCAGGCTACCGGTACCAGCAAAACGAAATGAGGAGTCTCATGGACTATCCTTTTCTTCAATGCCAGCTCCACTTTTATTTTATCGCACCAGTAACAGGAATTATGCTCATTGTAGTATTTCATCGCTTCGGTCTTTTCCATTTCTATTATTCCCGGGAAACCTTTTAATGCCACTATTTGCGAGTGAGGATGCAGTATAGAAGCTCCGGCTTTTCCTCCCCTATTATTAAAGATCATTACCTCTTTATCCTGGGAATTATAGTATGTAACCCTGTTCAAAAATGCCCTCATTATTCTGACATTTTGTACCTGTGGCAGGTCTTCAATATCTTTATCCTGATATGGAGAGTGCACAATTATTTCGTGATCTTCAACCAAAGGATATTTATTTCTGAATACGCGTACATTCCAGTCTTCGGCATCTTGATAAACGGTAGAAGGAGTCAAATCCTCATTCCCTTTGGCAAATCGATCTACGTTTACTGGAGTTTGTGATGTACTTATACCGGATCCGGCAGCACCTGTTTGATCAGCTCTTTTGGCTCTGTTGGTAGCAAGTATTGTTGGAATCCCGGTTAATTCATCAAAAATAAATGTGGTCATATAAAACTTTCTTCATGCAATTTTACAACTTTTTCGTATAATATTTTATATTCCAAAGCGCTCTTATCCCAGCTGAAATCTGTTTTCATCGCGTTTTCTATCATTGAATCCATTAAATGGGTCCCGTAAACTTTAAATGCCCTTTGCACAGCCGACAAAAGCCTGCCCGAAGAATAAGTATCAAATGAAAATCCATTAACTCCGTCGGTTACAGAATCCTTTAAACCGCCGACTTCATGAACAATAGGCAAAGATCCGTACCACATTCCGATCATTTGAATTAATCCGCAAGGTTCATATTTGGAAGGCACCAGTAAAAAATCGCTGGCCGCATATATTTGATTTGCCAGTTCAACGTCAAATTTAATATTCACAGAAACATTCCCTTCTAATCCTTCTTTTTCATTTAATTTGGCAAAATTTGCCTCCCACTCTTTATCTCCTGTTCCCAAAAGCACAAACTGGCCACCGTTTTTCACTATTTCGGGAACTATCTTAATCAAAATATCCAAACCTTTTTGATTCGCATCAAGCCTGGAAATAAAAGCAAACGTAGGCTTGCGGAAATTCTCTAGTTTTAATTCTTTTTGAATATCTTCCTTATAGCTTTTTTTAGCTGAAGTGTAATTACCCGAGTCATAATTTCTGGGAAATTGCGAATAGTCTATTCCATTTAAAATTCCGGTCAGCCTGCCCTCTCTGCCTTTTATCACTTCGCTTAATTCTTTGCCAAATTCCTGTGTGACAATCTCACGTGCATACGTGGGAGAGACCGCATTTACATAATCACTCGACGTTATACCCTGCAAAATCAAATTTAAGTCACCGTCGGAAACATCCCAATCTATTAATCTGTGCTCGCCGGGATAAATTCCTACATCCTTAACCAAGTCGACACCGCCCTTGCCCTGGTATAAAAGATTATGAATAGTAAACAATGTCGCCGGTCTTTCTAATCCCAGTTCGTCGTTTAGCAAATGTGTAATCAGACCGGTATGCCAGTCGTTGCAATGGACTAAATCATAGGTGTTAAATTCTGATTTAACATACTCAACAACAGCCATATCAAAAAAAGTGAACATTTCGGTTTCGGATATATTATTAGCAAAAGCTTCTCTTCCACCCTTTGAAAAGTATTTATAATTTTTCAGCAAAAATACATCTACATTTGTGCCAGGAAGCTTAGTTTTATATACTTCAACCTGATTATTCTCCCCACCAAATGGAATATTTAAATCAAGACTTTTGTAAACATCCCGGTCTTCCAATTTAGCGTTGTCAAAAAAAGGAACTACAACGTCAGCGTTTACTCCTACTTTCTCCAAAGCTTTAGGCAGCGAACCGATTACATCCCCCAAACCGCCGAGCTTTACAATAGGCGCAACTTCGGAGGCGGCAATTAATACTTTCATCATGCTATAAGGGTATCAAAAAATGCATTTTATGACTACTTTTAATTATAATCTGCCTGATTCCTTCACCCATTTCTCAAAATCCTCTTTGGTTTTTACATTTTTAAAACTCTCTCTGGCCAAATCCGAAAATTCTTCCCATTTTTGTTCTAAGAAAGGTTTTACCGACGGTATATGTCTGGCTGCCCACAATTCGTCAACTACATGTAGAACATCATAAATATCCGTGCCCTGATTCAGCTTTATTATGGCATCCCTCCACTTAATTGCCTTTTCAAAATCCTGTCTTCGGGCAGATTTATTCATTTCATCCTCAAACTCCAAGATTATCTGGTTATACCATTCCGGTGGTGTACGGACGCCAAAAGAATCTTTCATAAATGTCGAGGAATTCTCAAGGTGTTTCCTTCTTATATAACCGCTTCTCTGCCATTCAAAAGCCTGGTCTACTATATCTCTGTATAATTTCTCGGCCGTTTCCCTGGTTTTTGCTTCAAACTCCCCGGTATAAATTACTTCCCTCAAAGCAAATGCTCCCTGCTCCACCATTTCCAAACTCCACCAAGGCAAGGCGCTCGCCCACCAAAACTGGTCAGAGGCTAAGGCTTTATCCATTTTTTCCCGCGCGTTTTTCCAGGAATCCGTATCCTTGTCATTACAGCTTCCTAGTGTACTCAAACAAAATTCCACAAACTGCCATTGCAGATTATGAATCGGATTCTCGGGATTTTTCCATAAAATAAAGGATTTACTTTCGGTGTATTGGGTCCTTTCCCTATCCAGCCAAAAATCCTGTTCTTGATTGGTCCAGGTTGTAGGACGGAGGTTAACTTCTTCTACCTCTTTTACATCTTTTATAAGCCCGGAAGGATAAGCAGATTGCAGCTTATGCGATGCTAATAGTTCGAACAATACTTTTTCATATCCGATTCTATGGTGTCCGAAAGTCTCCGCGTCCATTACCGTAAACCAGTATTTATTTTTTTTCTGCAGATCCTGGGTTTCATACAAAAGATCTTCGCCGGAACGAACCACTGCACCAAGTATCAAGGCGCTTACCCTTTTATTTCTAAAGAACACAAACAACCCTGAATCATTACCCGTATATAATTTATCGGCTCCGGCTTCTTCAGTTCCATAAGACAGCTCGGGCGCAGCCAACCACTTGTATCCCAACTCCTTCACTACCTTCAATACTTTGTCATTTACAGCCATTTCAGGCGAGAAAAATCCATCAGGTTTATATACTTCGCCGAAGTATTTTTTATTTTCTTCATCATTTAGCTTTATTTGTCTTTCGATTTCATTTTCAGGAAGAAGAGGTAGAAAAGCGTGATACATTGCACTGCCGGTAAATTCTACAATGCCTTCTAACGCGAGAAGTTTTAAGCCGTTTATAACATCTTCATATCCGCGATCCAATAAAAGTTTGGTCAGCGCTCCGTTCATATTAACTAAAGTTTTACTTTTTTTATATTGGGTAAATCCTTTAATCAAAGGACGGTAACATTCATTAACTATACGAAGCAAAATATCATCCTGCTGATTATACGGTTGATAGAAATGTAATAAGTTAATCCATTGCATATTATTTAATGAAGATTAAATCAATTAGAATAATCTATTTTCATATTTTAACATAATTTCTCGTATCTTCGCACTTAAGGATATTATCTGATCGTGAATTTGAGGAAGCCCCAATGTATCGCCATATTTATGCCAAAGATTCAAACTGTTCTCAATCATATTTTTACTAAAAAGAACCTCGCCTGTAGGGAGAACTTTATTGGATATCCACCAGAACTGGTCGCTGTTTATCACCATTAAAAGCAGGATTTTCTTTTTTAAAAATTTTCTTTCGGATTCATCTTGAATCTTTGACAGATATGAAAAATCCCAGATCGGAAGTGTTTCATTTCCGTCCGATATAGGCTTATAAATATTCTTATAATTATCCAGGGCCAGCTTTACCATTTCCCATTGAATTTTATGGATTTCATTTTCCGGATGGTCCCACATAGGATACAAAATACCGGAACTTACTTCCGAATCGCTCGCCCCCCAGCTTGATTCTTTTATCTCCACTGATTCTCTATATTGGCCGGATTCAACCAGCTCGCTCACAGTTATTACTTCTATTTCACGGGATAACAGCTCCTCCAAAAAAGTATCCAGTATATAAATACCTTCTTTATAATGGTGGCCGAAAGTTTCTCCGTCCAGCACAATTACATGATCCGTATCTTTTCTTTCACTTATGCCGGGATTTGTGAAATATAGCAGGTCTTTAACATTAATATCTCTTTTAAACGCCATAGCATTGCTAAGATCTCTGTCTCTGACCACAAGTTTTAAACCGGAGTCCTTTAAGGAATAAACTCCAGGTTTATGACCGCATGTTTCATCTGCAATAACCCATTCGTAACCCAAACTTTCAATAGCTTTTACCAAATTGGAATTAAGTGCAAGTTCAGGAGGGAAAAATCCGTTCAGATTTTTTATCAATATGCCCGCTTCCCCTTCAAAGCCACTGTGTCTCCCCAAATAATATCCCGTCCCATATTCATTCAATATTATTTCGTCTTCGGCAACTTCCTGCGGAATTTTGGTTAAAATAGGATGATAGGCCGCGGTACCGGTTAATTCTATTTTTTCTGATTCTTTTAATTCCTTTAGATATTCTATCCACGTTTTATATCCATATCTATGTATTTGCTGTATTAAGCTAAGAGGAACATTAAGAGTGAATTTGGAGTTTCTTTTATTTTTTATTAAACGCAATAGAGGTAAATAACAGGCTTCATATATTTCTCTGAACGACTGTTCTGATTGAGTAATTGGTTGGTACAAATGTAACAATATTGCTACAGCCATTAACCTATTATCTATAAAAAAGACCTTAAAGTCCAGTAAGAGAATAGTTGATTTAAGGGGTAAAAAAATGAAGTCCAGCCTGGGAGGGACGATTTCTTATTCTCCTGCCCACAGAACAAGAATCTTTTCCTTCCCAGACTGGGCTTCATTTATACATAGAATTATAGCACTATATTATAGGTCTGTCAATTAGTGGGGTGTGCTATAAACAGCACTATTAAAGGAAATACACACATTTTATATAATTTATATTACTTTAAAAGAGTGCTGCTTCTATACTGCGTGATTTATAGCCTTTTTTACTCTTAAATGAAATTGCTCTCTCATAAAGCCGCACATATTCTTTTGCACTATACTCCCAGCTAAAGTCACTCTTCATCGCATTTTGCATCAATTTGTGCCATAGTTTCTTATTTTTATACAACTCAACTGCTCTAACGAGCTGGCCAAATAACGAGAACTCATTAAAATCAGTAAAAACAAAACCATTTCCTGTACCTTTGCTCGAATCGAAGTTTTCAACTGTGTCAGCCAAACCTCCGACCTTCCTTACAATTGGTGCTGCTCCATACCTCATTGCTTCTATCTGAACTATGCCACACGGCTCGAATCTTGATGGGTACAATATGCAATCAGATCCTGAAAACAGAAGACGAGGCAAAGTAAAATTCGGATATGGATGTATCCCTACTTTATTCGGAAATGTTGATTTAAGATGATTAAGCATATCCACCAGAGCCCCTTCTCCTCCACCGACCTGTACAAATTGTACGTCATAATCTGTTAGTACATGGTATAAAGTTTGAACTATAAGGTCTACCCCTTTTTGCATGTCAAGTCTACCAACAAATCCCAGCAGTAAAGTGTTGTCACTGACAGGCAGGTCATACTCCTTCTGTAATGCGGTCTTGTTTAATTTTCTTAAACCCACGTTTCTTAAACTGTAATTTTGCTCTATAAGATTGTCGGTTTGGGGATTAAACTCATCATAATCCAGCCCATTAACAATACCGAATAATTTGCTTTTAACCTCAAGCAACAGTTTATCCAGACCCTCGCCGAAGTCCGGAGTTAGTATTTCTCTGGAATAAGTTTTAGAAACGGTGTTAACGGCGTCGGAATATAAAATTCCGCGTTTCATAAAATTCTGCGTATTAAGTCTGGGAGAAAAAAACGATTCTATCGAGGACTTGCCGTCATCAAAATCTAATTCCGAAACATATCTGTGGTCAAAATTACCCTGGAACCTCAAATTATGCATAGTAAATACGCTGGAGATTTTGCTTAAAACTTTATCTTCCTTATAAACGGTTTTTAAATAATTTCCAACTATACCGGTATGCCAATCATTGCAGTGAATTATATTAGGTACAAAATCGCCGCATATTTTTATAAATTCTAAAGCACCTCTTGATAAAAGTGCCCACCTTGTGGGATCATCGCTGTAGCCATAAACATTTGCGCGTTTTTCATAATATTCCTGATTTTCCAGAAAATAAGTTGTTACACCGGCCAAATCTTTGGCGGCTTTTACATTGCATATAAGGTTTGGCAGTGTTTCGTCGTTGGTCGGTACTTCCAGTCCTTCACAAACCATCTCCAAACCATATTTTTCTTCATCTATAAATCCGAATTTAGGAATAAAAAGTCTTGCATCATGACCCATTCTCACCAATGCGCGTGATAAATAAGCAAGCACCATGGCAAAACCTCCCACTGAAGCATAAGGTGACACCTCGGCACCCACCAGCAAAATCTTGAGCTTTCTGTCCTGGCCATCTTTTAAACTGCCTATTAGCTTTTTTTCAGGTTTATTTAAGTAACCTAACATGTTGTTCTTTGTAAAGAGCAGATACAATTAGATTTTACCACAACCGCGAATAATTAAGTAAAAAAGGGTCCTTTAATGTAACTTATGAAGTGGGTTTCAAAAATCAATAGTTGGACACCATTGAATCCAGCTCAGATGCTAAATCGTTTTCACCATATTCCATCAGATCCGACTTCAGCTGTTTTTCAGATACTACAAACAATCCGTGCATTTCTTTTTTAGTTTGGAGTGCAGAGCCTGCTCTATCAGTAATTATACATAACTGTGCTTCTCTGGGATCTGCGGGCATAAGATTTAAAATCCTTTCAAAAAACTCTCTGTCCTGAGGTCTAACATAAAAATGCAACAACGAGAATGGCTTTATAGGTTTGTGTAAAGACATTCCTGCGTTCATGGTAAAGGCATAATCTACATATGCCCTTCTAGCATTCTTATCAATATTTTGCGCAATTTCTTTAAGCCCTCCCAGCATACTTCTATAGTAATATAATTCAGTTTTCTCAACGTCTTTAAATTTTTCTCCTGAAAAATCAGATATGGATGAGGTAGTGCTTACGGGTTCAGCTTTCACTTGTGGGACCGGTTCAACGTCTGGAGCTGCAGTTTGCGCAGGTGTTTCTTCAGTTTCCGCGGTTTTAAACTTGCTTGCCGCTTCTCTGAATTTTGCCAGCCAGTCAACGGGTGATTCCTGTTCTTCTTTTTGAGCTTCCTGCTCGGCTGCCGGCCTTTCTTCAACTTCAGGTTCAGCAGGTACTTCTTCAACTTTTTGTTTTATAGGTTCTGACGGGTACTCCGGCTCTTCAGGAATTACTTTAATTTTTGCCATAGTCTTATGCTGTTGTGCTTCTTGCTGTAGGGCTTGTTGAGGTTGTTGCATTTGTTGTGTTTGAGAAACTTTACCGGAAGATCCATCGGGGTATAAAAAGTCCAATATATTCTGTTTTGAGAACCTATGTCTCCCTGTTGCAGTTTTTACATCAGCTTTTAATTTATCTTCTTCCATATATCTGTAAACTGATCTCAAACTTACTCCCAAAATATCGGCAACTTCTGTAGATGTATACAACTTTTCTTCTAAGTTCATAATCTGATCATATACATATGTATTATTACATGTCAATAGTATTTTTTTGTATTTTTTATTGTAATTAATAAAATATTATTATCGGTTGTGAATAATAGTGTTATTTTGCATATAATGCTATTTAGATACTTTTACTTACTTTTCAAAGAAGAAAGGTAAACTTTTACAGGAAATATGGGAAAGGCATTTAATACCCTTCTAATTCTCCAAGGTTGAATTATAAGTCTGTACAACCATTCAAGGTTATATTTGATAAATATTTCCGGAGCTCTTTTTTTTGGGTATACAATATAATCAAATGTCCCGCCTACACCTATAGATATACGTGCAGGTATTTTATGAGCGTTTTTACGTATCCACTTTTCCTGCTTTGGATGGCCATAAGCTACAAATAAAAAATCGATATGGTCAACATTATTTTTGTTCATACAGAGTTTTATGTAGTCAATCTTTTCATTATCTGCCATTCCCATTTTCGATGTAGCACCGATAATCTTAAGGTTTTTATACTTTTCCTTAAGTTTTAATGCCGCTACAGAAGCAATATCTATATCAGTATTTACTTTTCTGCCAAAAATGTCTTTCGGCCATCCGCCAAGCAAAAATATATTCTTTTCATTTTTTTCTGCATATGAACAAATATTAAAAAATAAATCAACTCCTTTAACACACTCTCCTTCTATATTTCTACTTAAAATAGAGTCAATAAAAACACCTATACCAGTCAAAAAGAACTTAACACTTTTAAATCTCTTCTCATTTAAATTATTGTGTATGTTATTTATCCTATTGATATAATTATATGCAAGTATAACACCATAACCATCAGGTACTGATATATCACTACTATTTATTATATGCATAAATTCATTATCATTCTGTGCATAAACTATAAATTCTGGGTTAGTGGTACATATAATATGTTGTTTACCATCCATAAGTAACTTATCTATAACTCCCATAATATTTCCCAATGAATTGTTAATATCTATTTTAACATTTAGTATGTATGTCATATAATAAGTTTTAATTTAAATCTATTAATACAGATAAAATTTTCCTCGAGTTTTCGTACCAGTCAAAATTAGTTTTCAAATAAGACACTAAATCCTTATCATTATATAAAACAGCATCGCTAAAAGATTTATTTATAGCACCAGTCATTTGATCAATATTATTTGGATCCGCAAAGTATACAAAACCGTCCCCGATTTCCTTAGTAGCAGAAACATTAGAAGTAATAACCTTTATCCCGCACGATAAAGACTCCAAAACTGGCAGTCCGAAACCTTCGGATTTAGAAACATACATTAATGCGTGGGCTCCTGAAATCAACTCAGGCAGGTCCTCCTCTGGCACATAACTTAAAAATTTAACACTCTTTTCAATATTAAGAGACTTGGTAAGCTCCCGGATTGCCTCGTATTCTGGCGGGATTTTACCTCCTAAAACAAAGGTAATATCTTTAAATTCGCTGTTACTATTTTGATCTTTTATAAAATTGTGAAATGCCTTAATCATATTCGGAATATTTTTTCTTATGCCAAAAGTTCCGACATAAAATAGGTACTTTCCTTTTATTTCATACTTATTTTTTACTTTCTCCACCATTACAGGGTTTCTTTTATAATAAACTGATGTATCAACGCCTTCATAAATAACTGTTATTTTATTTTCTTTAACTGGAAGCAATTTTAAAATTTCCGATTTTGTATATTCGGATACAGCTATTACTCTATCGGAGAACAAAATAGTATAAATCGTAGGACCTCCCCTCATTCTGAAATATTCCATTCCATGTATGACGCTGACAATTTTCATAGAAGGTTTATGAAAGATTGGAACAGTATGCCATGTACAAAGTAGTACATTAACATGATCTTTTATGCATTCAATTGATAAACTTATTTGAGTCCATGAAATGTATTTTTTAACAACCTTATAAGAAAAGTTTTTATTATTTGATGCCAAAGTATTCCAAAAAGTTTCTGAAGGTTGTTCTCTAAAATATAAAATATACTTATTTTTATCATCTATTTTAGATAGACAATTAACAACATAATAAAGATAATTCTCAGTTCCTGTCCTGTTTTTTTCGGTCAGCCTTGAGGCGTCAATACCTATTAACATAATAAACTACCTTTTTATCATGCTTCTATTAAATACATCTAAATTGTCCAAAGTCCTTCCTAGCCCTTTTACAACACAAAGCAAAGGATCATCGGCAATATGCGTAGGAACACCGGTGTAATGGGTTATATGCTTATCCAGATTCTGAAGCAGTGCCGTGCCACCGCTTAGCACAATCCCCTTTTCAACTATATCAGATGATAATTCAGGCGGAGTTTTTTCCAGTACATTTTTTATTGCCAACCCTATTTGGGAAAGAGGCTGGCTCAAACACTGAACAATTTCCCCCGAAGTTATAGAAATAGTTTTAGGAAATCCCGAAACAGAATCTCTACCCCGAACCTCTAACACTTTGTCCTTAGGTAGTGGAAAAGCGGCACCGATTTCAATTTTTACCATTTCGGCAGTGTTTTCACCGATTATCAGATTGTATTTGCGTCTGATATGTTGGATAATTACCTCATCTAATGCAGTTCCGCCCACTCGTATACTTCCGTGTACAACCATCCCATAAAGTGATACTATGGCAATTTCTGTCGTACCTCCTCCTATATTGACAACCATATTCCCTGACGGCTCTGAAATCGGAAGTCCTGAACCTATTGCTGCCGCCAAAGGTTCGGGTACTAAATAAGCCTGCCTAGCGCCGGCAGAATACGCGGCTTCCAATACCGCCCTCGCTTCAACCGAAGTAGCTCCGGCAGGAATAGAGACTACAATATCGGGCTTGAATATTCTTGATGAACCCATTACCTTATTTATGAAATACCTAAGCAATGCTTCAGTAAACAAGTAATCGGCAATTACGCCGTTTTTCAAAGGCTTAGTGGCTACTAAATTTTCCGGCGTCTTGCCTAGCATTTCTCTTGCTTCCGAACCTACAGCCACAACTTTCTCGTCGTCAACAGAAACCGCAACCACCGTAGGTTCCCGCAGAACAATCCCTCTTCCCGAAACATAAACCAGGGAGTTAGTTGTACCTAAATCTATCGCAATTTTTTTACCCAGCATGACTCGATTATATCATTGAGATTTGGTAGAATCTTACTGCAGTACTCGCAAGCGCCCGGATACTTATGGAAAGAAATACACTCTTTAAAACAATTCTTACTATTCTTTTAATTTTCGGTATTACCTCCGCGCTTTATTTATATACATCAGGATACAGGTTTCAAAGAGAGGAAAAAATAAAAATAGACTTCAAAAAAACCGGAATGCTGAGTATTAAATCCATTCCGGAAGGGGCAAATATATATATTGACGGCGAACTTACAAACGCAACGGATACAACTATACCAGGAATAGAACCGGGCATTCACAATTTAAAAATATCAAAATCCGGATATGTGGACTGGGAAAAAGACGTGGAAGTATTTGCTGAGCTTGTAACCGACATAACCGCAGTTTTGGTATCGGGCAGTCCAAGACTTGAACCATTAACCAACACTGGCGCGGCTAACCCGATAATATCCCCTTCTCTAAGCAAGCTGGCATATTTTTCAAATGATCCGTTAAAGCCCGGGGTTTGGGTTATTCCATTAAACCAGGGCGGCTTGAGCCTGTTCAAATCGAACCCGTATATAGTTATACAGGACACTCAAAGAAATAAATACTCGGGTGGAACTATAATTGAATGGTCCCCGGATGAAAAAAAGATACTGGTAGAGGATGCGAACAAGCTGCTATATTTGGTCGACCTGCAAAGCGGGGTAGCTCAGTCAACATCTTCTCCCGAAAAAGTGAGAAAAGAATGGTCAGACGAGTTGACTAAAAAGCGAAATGATTTTCTGGAAAGACTGGAAATCCCAGATAATATAAGAACTGTCGCGGTGCAACCCACTACAATGTGGTCCCCCGATGACAAAAAATTCTTATATACTAAAGCTGTAGCCCAGGACACTGAATACCGTGTTTACAACATGGAAAAACCTATACCGATAGGAGAAAAAGTAGACAACCTGGTCTTTACGATCAAAAAAACCGACCGTCAGCCAATAATTTCCTGGTATTACGATAGCTTCCACCTGATTCTCACCAGCATGGATCCTGAAGAAAAGAACAGAGGGACCATTAATTTGATTAGAATTGATGGAACCAACAATACCGAAATTTACAATAACACTATGTATTCGGAAAATGTGTACAGCAGTCCGGGCGGCGACAAGTTGATTATGCTCACAACCTTTAAATCTACAGGAGCAACTAATTTATATACTTTAGGTATCAGATAAAATTAAGGCACTTTAGGCAAAACCTCTATCAAAGTCGCGGTAACCACCAATCTGTTTATTGTAGTACCTGGAGGGTCGCAAGTTTGCAAAGTCAGGGTAGGTTCAATTACCGGACGCGTTAACGGATAAGTATTCCAGCCCTTTAAATATTCCTTATTCACCACTCTGTAAACGTAATCCTTTTGATCAAAGAAAACGTGGATTTTATCTCCGTTATCAAGTTTTCTCAATAAGTTAAACACGGTGGCGTACTTGCCAAGCTGCCAGAAATTAATAGAGGCGTGAGCGAATAAATACACATTGCCCGGATCCTTAGAAGGATATTCGGAAGTAAGTGCATGAGCAACACCGCTTTTCAGAGCCTCTATGTATACGGCTTCATCCGTAACTGAAACATCGGCAACTACAGGGGCATTGACTCCTATTCTTTCAATTACTACAGAAAAATCTTTATTTACAGGATCAATACTAATGGGATCTGAAGTCAAAAACCTGGCGAACACGCTGTCTTTTTGAGCTTGGGGATCTTCCAGCACAAATACCTGCGATTTGGCTTCCTTTAAGGCAAACCATATCTCATCTTTTATAATAGGGCCGTATGCCATAACCAAGGCCAGAAATCCGAAAATTATCAGGATTTTGGGAAGGGTTACAAAGTAAAAACGCCTGAGTTTTTTTACGCTCATAATAAAAGGATACACAAAAAGCGGCATTCAATAAACCTGTAATCGTTAAAGGATTTCAACTACGCCAGCAGTACCATTGACTGTTACTTTCTGACCATCCTTTATTAGTTTAGTAGCTTCTTGTGTTCCTACTACAGCCGGGATACCAAATTCTCTAGATATAATGGCTGCATGTGACAAACTTCCACCGATGTCTGTAACTATTGCCGACGCAAATCTAATAATAGGTGTCCATTGAGGACTTGTCGAAACCGTAATTAATATATCGCCTTTTTCAAACTTTTTTAAATTTTCAATATCCAGAATAACTTTGGCTTTCCCTGTAACCAAACCTCGGCTACCAGACAATCCCTTAATTTGCTTCATTTCTTTAGTTCCTCCCATGATTTATTAAATAATTCCGACTCCGCAATGTTCTTTCTTTTTCCTAACTCCAGTATCATAACTCGTATTTTGTAATCCATAACAAATTCATAAAACCTTCTATCCTCTCTCAGTACAACATTAGCCCTTACTTTATTAACCAAGTTAATAAAAAAAGGGAACGGAATTATTAATTTTACCGAATTTAAGGTACTTTGGTATCTGTTTAGCGTTTTTTGATGGTCAATATCTGGTTCTATCGTATCTTTATTTAGATCTAAAAGGATTTTTATAGCGTTGGGTTTTTCTCTAAATGTTCTAAAGGATAAGTCCATGTCGTCAACTACACTTCCAAACTTATCTAAGAAGCTTTGATACATCATAACTTTTTTACTATTATCTGTTTCATTAGCAACTTCCCAAAGAGTCTGATTAAACTCCAAAACTTTATTGGGCATTCCTATAAGCAAATCTGAATATATATATTCTTTGTCTCTTGCTATTAATGGATAGATAAATTTAAAAAGCATTTCCCACCCCCAAGAAGCGAGACCAACATAGCCAATTCTTACAATTCCATAAGCAGACATTCGAATAGATTTTTCTATATTACCTATAAGCGCATTACTATCGACGGGTATCTCCATTTTATTAACAAAGTCTATATTCTTTATATGGTAAGGTAAAAGGTTGTTCTTATACCAACGCTCCAATACCCACAATTCAAATAAAATATAAAGAAAAACCCCAAGGACAATAGGAATTATGGGAAACGTAATTAAAAATCTTATGGTGAGTGAAAATATTGCTATAAGCGGGAAAACCCGAGTTAATGCCAGAATACCAATTTCCTTAGTAACTAAAGGTATTCTGAGAGTTGCTTCTAGCTTAGATTGCGGTTTTCTAAACCACTCAGGGTTGAGGAATCTAAAATGTCTAAGTTCTAACATAAGTAGATTATAGTCTAGTCACTTAATGCATCGGATATGCTTTTTAAAAGCTATTCCGGGAAACCTGCACTTTTCTATAAATTTTTACGGAATCAGATTTTTCGTGATGTAACCAACGAAATTTCTCGAGGCTGGTTTGTCAAATGGTCAGGGACCCCGGACTCGAACCGGGAACCTCTACGTCCCGAACGTAGCGCGCTACCTATTGCGCCAGTCCCTGGCAATTTCTTGCTGCCCTCATAAACATCTTACCAGACTTTATGGAGCCCCCACCCAGAGTTGAACTGGGATCTGAGGTTTAGGAAACCTCTGCTCTATCCGCTTGAGCTATGGGAGCACTTGGCGGAGAGGGTGGGACTCGAACCCACAATCCGCTTTTGGCGGAAACAGTTTTCAAGACTGTCCGGATAACCATTCCCTGCACCTCTCCATTGACTTGCCAACAAGCTACTATCATAAAGGAAATACATAGATTTTATCATGAAAAACTATAATTCTAACGATTATAATCTGCCAACCATTCTAATATGCATTTCCCTTTCAACCGATCAAAATTTTATGAATTTGGGAAAACATATTCAAAACATAAGTCGCTGCCAGCATAGTGTTGGAAACCACACCACTGTCATCTTTAAATTCCCACGGCTTTTTGCTGACTTTAATCTCTCCATCCTCATATTTATACGAATATTCCTGCTGAAACTCATAGTCTTCTAAATAATCATGTGCAATTTCCACCGGGACGGCACTTCTCACAAGAACTTTCGGTATTCCATAAATAGTTATCGCCATCTTCATAAGTTTTTCGTCCAGATCAAGTCTCTCTTTTATAGACGCAACTCCGGACGCATCCCCTTCTTTTTCAACATATCTGGCATTGTTATATCCGCTGCAGTTTACATTGTCGCAAAGCAGATAAAATTTATTCTGCCCTGCATCGTAGTTTACAAACTTAGTCGGATTATATGTAAGTGACTTCGAAGTGTTGCAGACAGGACAAACCAGACGGTGCTTCATTCTGTTTTCAATCACTTCCAATGGTGTATCAACAAGAACAAAAAAGTCCGGGTCGTCTCTGTAATTTATTAAATCGCGAAAATACAAAGAATAAGACACCTGGTCAAGGTTTCTTGGCAGTCCGTCAATAAAAAGTGCTTTTCTTCCTATTTTTTCTATTTCCCGCTTAAGCAGAGGCAGTATTAATTCCGTAGGGATACTTATTTTTCCCTGGCTTCTGTTTTCAATAGCTTCAAAAGCTTCTTCTATTGTCATAAGACCACGGTAATATTTTTCCAAGTAATGCCTCATATTTTTTTTCTCTGCCGACCTTGAAGAATCTACCAATATTTCGTGTACTTCGCGCACAATGTCGCCCACGGAAATATGCGCAAATCTCTCGCGGCCTAGTATTTCTTCAAGCATTTTGGCATAGGTACCTTTACCGGCCATTTTCTTGGCAAGCATAAACCCGACAAATGTATTATTTTCCAGAAACGACTTTACTTCATCAATTTTAGATCCCAGTTTTGCGTGAAAATACTCATACCTGCCGCCGGGATTGCTAAGACTATAAACCTTTCCGTTAGAAAGTTCTTTAGAATTAAAAATCGGAAAACCCATAAAAACTAATACAAATACAAATCTTCGTGAATTCTTTTGTAAGACACAATCTCTTCTTTGCTAAACCACAGGTCTATTTCATATTGGGCTTCTTCCTCAGAACCTGAAGCATGAATCAAATTATAAATGGTCCTCGACCTTCTATTTGCGGCAAGGGCCGAGTCCAGAGAAAAATCCCCTCTTACGGTACCCGCCTGGGCTTTTGAGGGAACTGTATTGCCTACAAGAGCTCTCACCCTCTCAACAGCATTTACGCCTTCAAAAACAATAGCTAATACCGGTCCTGACTTTAGAAAATCTTCGTTCCATTTTTTTACAATTTCTCCTACTTTTAGGGGATCGGTTGCACCTACATTTTCCATTAAATCTATGCCGTTAGCTTCACATTCGTCTATAGTTCTTTGTCCAACGGTAGATTTCCATTTTTCGGTATTTGGATAATGTTTCTCAGCTAATGCTTCGTTTGGCTGAATAAGCTTAACAGCCACCATTTTCAGGCCCGCCCTTTCAAATCTGTGAAGAATTTCCCCTACAATACCTCTTTTAACCGCGTCGGGTTTCATTAATACTAAAGACCTCTGAATCATGCGTGTAAGATATCAAAAAGACACAAGGAGTTCAAGGATCCGCGTGAGTCAGGATTTGCTACATTACTAACTTTGTTCACAAAACTACTTCTTCCAGCTCAAAACTGTCGTCGTTATATATTTTTAAAAGAGAAAATCTCGGAGTCTGCAGATTTACTACACCATCGCCGGCTCTGGTTTTGGTAATCGCCCCTACCACAATGTGTTTTAAATTCCCTTTTTCCGGATCAGTATTTGTACTCGAACTATGATGATCTCCCGCAATCACAGCTTTAACCTCGGATTCTCGTATTAAGGCCAAAATTTCCAACGCCTGCTTGCGTACCTCTTTTACTTCTTCACCGTTGACAACTCCCATTACTCTGTTATTGGTAGAGTGGTAAAGTGGCTGAGGAACCAACACAAAGTCGGCATCCTCCAATTCCTTCGTAAACCAGTCCATTTGTGCTAAATCTATTACCGTATAGTTTGCACTATTATCAAGCATCACAAATTTAAATCCGCTTAAAGTCACACTTTGATAATTTTTCCCGAACACTTTAATAAAGTTCTCAGGGCCAACCGTTTTCCACAAATCGTGGTCGCCGGGCAGCGAATAATATTTAATCCCGGAGTTGTCCATAACTTTTTTCGCACTTATTAAGGCTTCTTCAATCCCTAAATCTGTATAATCCCCTAAATAAAAAACCTGGGCGATTTTTTTTTGCGCCGTCATTTCTAGAGCCTTGGCCAGCATATCATTGCTTTCGTGAGAATCACTCATTAAAGACACTGTTAAATACGCTTTGTTATCTTCTTCGCCCTCAACTTCTCCGGGCCGGCTGTTTGAAGTATTATCAGACGGGTCTTTTCCTTCCCCTCCGGCAGGTCTTACAGTAGACGCGGCCGAAATATCAGGACTTTCGAAGTTTTCTTCAGTTTCATTATCTGATCCTTCACCACTACCGCCTTCTCTGTTATCAAAAATTCCTGCCACCTTGCTCAGCTCGGATGGATCAACCCCGACTCTGCTAAGTAGCGGCTCAAATCTGTAAATATCAAATTCCGAAGCACCTTTTATAACAAATGAAACACCTAACACAAATGCTGACAATACCACAACTGCGGCAAAAGTTCTTATTAATCGCCCCAAAACATTAGGCGGCACCTCTTTTTGTTTCTTTGATTTCAATGCCATTTTTTACATTATACTGCATATTTTCAATAAAACCTTTAAAAAATGGGCAGTGCTGCGGATAAATTACATTTTTCTGGGGGCTGTTATACCTAAAAGGAAAAGCCCGTTACTTAGCACTCTATTGATAGAGGATGTCAACATCAATCTGAACTCCTTTGAAAACTCGTCCGGGGCGTTTAATATGGAAAGCTCGTTGTAAAAAGTATTATAGCGTTGGCACAAATCATACAAATAATTGCATAAAATATTCGGAGCGAATTCCATAGCCGATCTTGCTACAATCTCCGGAAATTTATACAGACTTCTTAATACTGAAACTTCTTTGTCATTTATATTAGAGTTTTTCATAATATCCAAGTGGTATCCTATAAGGCTTTTATCAAACATCCAATTTGTTCTTTCCAAAACGGAGTTGGTTCTGGCATAAGTGTACTGGATGTAAGGGCCTGAAAATCCTTTAACATTCAGCGCATTGTCCAAATCAAAAACTATATCCTGAAATGTATTGAACTTAAGCATTTCAAATTTAACGGCGCCGTTTCTAACGTCTTTCAAAGATTCAAACTCTCCGTGGTCAGACATCAGTTTTTCATCCACCAGTTCAATAAAATCGTCAATTTTTATACCCCAGCCTTTTCTCCCGCTCATACCATACTTTTCTTTTCCGTCAGAAGTATCAATTCCAAGGTTTTGGGCTGTTTTCGGAGAAAGATATACAAAGCCGTAATTTATATGGGTCATATTTTGGGATTCTTCCTTAAAACCCAAATACTCCAGCGACTTTTTTACTACCTCCATAGCATAGGTCTGCTCGCCGCCTATTACATTCAAAACTATGTCCACGCCCGAGAAGGAAATGTTTTTCTGCCCGTCGCCTTTCGAAGTAGTAAGCCATAAATCTTTGCTTTGAGTCCCGAATTCCGCTTTTTTGTAACCGAAATCAATTCCAATCAGCCCGAATTTCCACATATGGTAGGCAATATCTTTCCCGGTGTAAGTAGGAATCCCGTTAGCCCGGACAATTATTTTATCCTCTTCTATTTCCTCATTTTTGTTTTCTTTAGTATTTTTACTTTCTTCGCTTTCTTCTTTCCCCTTTGCTGAGTTTGAAACCTTAACCAGCCAGCATCCTGCTGATTTACCTTCAGCAGCGTAATATACATTTTCATTCTGTTTCAGTTTCTCAAAGGCTTTCTCCCACATCTTTAAGGCTACAATATCCGATTCATAGATTATTACGTCATAATCTACTCCCAGATTCTGGAATGTTTTTAACTGTTCCGCTAAAATTTTCTGCGCCAGCTCCTTTTGCTTAATTGATTCCGTACTTGTAGAATCCTCAAGCTTATGCATTAAATTTTCCCGCTCCTTCTTTAAATCGTCATTTTCATTTATATAAGATTCCATTTTTGAATATACATCCCAAGCGTAGTGATCATATTTTTTATATCCCGAAGGTTTTATATCCTGAAGTTTTTCTATTCCCATTGATGAGGTAGCAACCTGAACACCCAGGTCGTTAGTATAATACTGAACCTCAACGTGGTATCCTAAAAACTCGTAAGTTCTTTCAAGAAACTGTCCAAGGCAGGCGTTTCGAAGGTGGCCAATGTGGGCTGCTTTGTTCGGATTTACATTCGAATGTTCCAAGGCGACCCGTTTTTTATTTACCAATTCCGAAGACCCATAATCTTCCGGATCAGCCAAAATCAAATAGAGTACACTAAATAACCATTCTTGGGATAATTTAAAGTTTATAAACCCCGGCTGTACGAAATTCACTTCTTCAAATATTTTGTACTTTTTGTCTATTTCGGTAATTGAAAGCTCATACCCTCTTATCTCATAGCATATACTTTTAGCGATCTCAATTGGATTCTGCTTTACAGCTTTTGCCAATTCCATAGCAACATTAGTTGCATAATCACCCCATTTTTCGTTTTCAGGGTGCTCCAAGTGGACTTTTTCCAGCTCAACGTCGTATTTCTGCTTTACAGCTTTTCTTATATACTGTTCCAGGATGCTTTTTATATCCATATTTCGATAATAAAGCAAAACGTGGAAATTATCTACGACCCTATTTCAATTTAAATGATTTATTTTTATTTATTACTATGGAGATATTTCCTAATTCGTCTGTTCTAAACACTTCGGTGCCATTTTTAGCATAATTTTCTATAACTTGAGGATCGGGATGACCGAATTTGTTTTTTCCTACCGAAATTACTGCAACTACCGGTTTCACTTCTTCTGTAAAATATTGGTCGTAGTTATATTTCGATCCGTGGTGGGGGATTTTCAGAACTTCCAAAGGTTCGTCAATACCGCATTTATTTTTAACAATCGAGGTCATTGACTTTAGTACTTTTGCACCGGCATCGCCGGTAAAAAGCGCTTCAAATCCCCCGTAATCCATACAAAGGAATACCGAGTGGTCATTTGTATTTTTCGGATTTAGATTCATAAATTCGGAAGGCATTAAAAAGTGGAATTCGACTCCGTCAATAACTTTATCAAAACTTTTATTGCTGATTTTATTATCCCTTAGGGCATTAGAGTTAATAAATCCTTTATAAAGATCAGAATCTAGTGATTCAACCGGAATCCCCGGAAATACCAGCAATCCTGCTTTACACCTTTTCAGAATTCTGTTTACTCCGGTTAAGTGGTCCGCGTCGGGGTGGGTAATAATAACATAGTCAATATAGCAGTCCCAAAAGGGGATTCTGTCGTCTAAAAATGCATCTGAATCATAGTTAGGACCCCCGTCTATTAATATTGTCCGACCTAAAGGCGTAGTTATAAATATTGAGTCACCTTGACCGACATCTATAAAATCAAGGATGGTCTTCCCATTTTGCAAAGAACCTGCAAACTCAATAAATAAGGATTTAATTGCCACATACAACAGTAAAATAACCAATAATTTAGGTTTGAACATACTTTCTCTCTAAATTTGCTACAGACTCCAGTTTCTTTTTAAACAGCTGATATAAGACAAAGACTGCCAGATAATAAACGATTAAATATATAGCATTTAGTTTTAAAGTTACAGACAAAAAGGGTATATTGGAAAAAAGCCTTAAAACCTGGACAAATATATCGAGAGGAGCATACAAAAAAAGTGAAACCGCAAATGCAAGGTAGTAATTTATAAAAGCGGAAAATAAAAAAGCCGCCCCCAGAATCGTGGATACCGGAATAGTCCATAAAATAATTGAATTTATAAAAGGGCTGAAGATACTTACCCGTCCGAAATTAATTGATATAACCGGCCAGACTAGTATTTGCGCTGAAAAAGAAGAAACCAAATCTTCCTGCAGTAAATTTTGTGATGATTTTGTCATACTTTGTTTGCTTATGATGGCGAAAAATGCCTTGACTATAGGCGAAAACATCAAAAGACTCAATGAAGCAAGAAAGCTAAGCTGAAAACTGAGGCTGTAAAGAAGACCGGGATCGAAAAATATCATAACCAAGCCTGAAAATAAGAGCAGCATTACAGGATCCAGTTTCCTTCCGTAAAACATTCCCAAACCCGAAACGCTGGACATGATCCACGCGCGAATTACCGGCGGTTCAAAACCTGAAATTACCGAATAAACTAAAGTCGCAATTACCGCAATAAGATATTTTTTAAAAGAATATATGCCTCCTAAAAAAGATTTTAAGAAACTAAACAAAAGATTTATATTGTACCCTGAAACCACAACAACATGGATCGTACCTGTGGCAATTAAGATGTCGTTAAACGTTGGGACGGTTTGGAGTTCGTCGATGCCCAAAACTATTCCCAGCAACAGTTCGCTGTGAGGGCTGGGATAAAAATTTCTGGCCTTTTGAATAGAACTATTCCTGAACCGGTCAATAAAGTTAAAATAATCAAACAAAGATGTACCGCCGGCCTCCGCCCTATCCCTATCCAATCCTTCTTTTTCGTATTCTTTGTAGCTTTCGTAGCGAATTTTTTCTTTAACGCCGCAATGGCCGGCGCCGAAAGTACAAACGCTTAAAAAACGTACCATGACAATAATTAATAATAGAATCAGAAATTTATTTCTTTTCAATTTTTCACAAATAAGATTCTGCATTATTGTTTTTGTAAATTCGGTTAACCTGGATAAAAACTTAAAAAGTAATAGAACTTTTTATTTTTTCAAGTGTGGATACCGGAATACCGGATTTGTTTTTCAGCTCCTCGAAACCGGCGTATGGTCTGTTCAAAATTATTTTTTGGGCATATGCTTTACCGATCCCCGGTAAGGTATCCAGCCCGCCTTCGGTTGCCGAATTAACATTAACTAAAGATGAGTTATATTGAACACTGGTATCTTCGCTATATGAAGGGGTAGATTCCTGGTTTATAAAGTCCACCGCTTCCTCATAGTCCATAATGTCATCATTCAAAAGCTCTATTGAATTATCTGACTTATACTCGATTTCCCATTCAAAAGGTACATATATTTTTTGCGAATCCTTCATCTTTGCCGACAAATTTAGATTTTTTGAAACCCACTTCGCCGAAACATCATTGGTAAAACCGTCGCCCAATTTTATTAAATCCACTACCCTCGCCTCGGGATTCATCATATAAACCCCGGGATTTTTAACCGCCCCCGACAAGTCCACAGTTATCTCTGACGCTTGGACACTCTCATCAGCTTGACCGATTCCATCGGGGGCGGATGTCGCCGAATATGAAACTTCCTCGCATACATTTTTATTCTTTTGGTTCGCAAATAAAACACCCGCCAAAAGGCTAAAAAGCCCCGTCAAAACCAAAACTAATATAAAGTTTCTCTGAAGTACCTCCCCTACTTCGGCGATCATAGTCCAATTTAAACACCTAAAAAACCTCCCGGTAAGACCTAAGCGTCTATTTAAGTTAGAATATGGAGAATATGCCTCTACAACAGCAAATATTCAAATATTTATTATCTAACAAGATTGCATAAATCCAACAATTTGAACTTGTACAACAAATTGTGAATATACTTCCATATAATCCCCGCATTATTAACGCAGTTACATCCGGATACAATTTATGTTGAAAACTTTTACACCAAAAATGCTAATTCCCGTACATTTAACGCAGGGTTTATTTTAAAAAATTTATAACATGTAATAGCAACGCAACTTAAACAAGAAATGCGAAAAGGGAAAGTTAAAACAGGACACGATATAACCGCAAATCACAAAATATAATTAACAACTAATAAGGAAATGAAACTACTTACCTAAAGCTTCTTTAAAAATCTGCTTGAAAGTATCGTTCTTATTTAAATCTCTGATCAAAGAAATAATTCTGCTCTCGTTCAATTTATAAAACACTTCTCTTCCCTTTTTATCGTTCTTTAAAAACCCCAAACTGGCCAGAACTCTCAGATGGTGGGAAGCCAGATTTTCTTCTACATTCAACTTATCCGCTACTTCACTCACATTCCTCTGCCCCGAGCTCAGATATTCCAATATTTTAATTCTGTTTTTATCGGAAAAAGCTTTTGCAATTTTCAGCGAACTAATCATAGAAGAAATATACAACATAAATTATTACAAGGCAATATACGATTTATGCGTTAATTCTGTATTGCAAAGCCTCCAGAATATGGTCTGTTTTGATATCACTTGAATTATCCAGATCGGCAATAGTTCTGGAAATCTTTAATATTTTAAAATAACTTCTTACGGACATGCCTAGTTTTATAAAAGCTTCATCCAAAACTCTTCTTCCCTCTACACCGGTTTTACAGTATTTTTCCACCAAGGTATTGTCTAAAAAACAATTTAATTTACCCCTGCCACTTTGTTGTATACCTCTCGCATTTTTTACCCGCAATTTAATGCTTTCCAGACTGGCTGAACGCCTATTTTCACCCGTAGCACCAGCTAAAACATCAGCGGTGCAATTCGCGCTTAAATTATTTATACAGCTGTTCTTAATATCTTCAGGGTTAACAGCCTCCATTCTGACCTGTAAATCTATCCTATCCAGAATAGGACCGGAAATTTTTTTCCAATAATTCATGATCTGCCTGGGCGTACAGGTACATTTTTTATTCCTACTGCCGTAATAGCCGCATGGACAGGGGTTGCACGAAGCTATTAGAGTAAACCGTGCCGGAAATGTGTATGAATTTCTATTCCTTATTATTCTTATATAACCGCTTTCAAGGGGTTCTCTCAGCATTTCCACTACCACTCTCGAAAATTCCGGGAACTCATCCAAAAATAAAACACCATTATGCGCCAAGCTGATCTCTCCCGGTGCAGGGTTGGCGCCTCCTCCGATCATGCCCGCATATGAAATGCTGTGGTGCGGCGACCTAAACGGCGGAATCTTATAAATCAGCTGTTCGTCGCTCACCATATTTGAAACAGAATGAATTTTTAAAACTTCAATGTGATCTTCCCTATTTAGAAACGGCAGCAAATACTTATATTTATTGGCCAGCATTGTTTTTCCTACACCCGGCGCTCCCAATAGTATCAGGTTATGACCTCCGGCAGCAGAAATCTCAAGAGCGCGCTTTGCCTGAACCTGTCCATATACATCAATAAAACTGGATTCGGTAAATTCGAGGTCGAAATCAGGCTCCGGATCTAGCTTGGGATTAGCATTTTTCAACTCCATACTTAAACCGCTTTTGAAGTAATCTACTGCCTGCACTAAGTTCTTTACAGGAACCACCGAAATATCCGGAAAAAATGCCGCTTCCCTTGCACAGCTCTCCGGAAGAAAAATAAATTTGTTTCCCGACGCATGCGCATGCAAAGCAAATATAAAAGCACTTTTTGTATACTTCAGATCGCCGTTTAATGAAAGTTCACCGAAAAAATACACCGAATCCGGGATCTTTAAATTATTAATATAAGTCAAAATTCCCATTGCTATAGGGAAGTCATAAAAAGACCCTTGTTTTGGTATGTCGGCAGGCGCCAGATTAACAGTTATTTTCTTGTTCGGAAAAACAAAGCCGGAATTTTGCACCGCAGTTTTGATTCTGAGTTTACTTTCTTCAATTGATTTATTTCCTAATCCTATTATGTCAAAATATGGCATTCCTCTTTCGGAAATATCCACTTCCACAAAAGCATTAATAGTGCTGACCCCGTTTATTGCCGCAGATTTTAATATGTATAACATAAGTCTCACACATAAAACTTTCCGTTTTCCTCGCAAATAGTGCCTGCCAAAAGCATTAGCGTAACTTTTGAACTTACCACTTCAACTGATAAGTCCAGATCCTCGGACAACTCGCTTATGCTTTTGTCGGAATCGTTAATTAACTGGTATATTCTGTACTCAATACTGTCCTTAATCCATAGGTGGTCTTCTGCTTTTAACCTGACTGAATCTTTAAAAACATACATATCTTTAGCAGTTTCAAAGCCTAGTTCTTTGCAGATATCATAACCGGAACCGACAGCCCTGGCACCGTCTCTCAGCAGCTGCAAACAACCCATTGAGCATTCACTGAAAACGCTTCCCGGGACAGAAAGGATACATTTGTTATACTTTTTGGCAAAGTTTGCAGTAATAAGAGACCCGCTATCTAAAGTTGCCTCGGTAATTACAACACCCGAACCGAGAGCTGCAATAATTCTATTTCTTTTATGAAAGGTCCAAATTTTAGCAGGAAAGTCCGGTTCAAACTCTGAAATAAGCAAGCCACCCTTTCGCAATATCCTTTCCGCCAAATCGGCATTATTCTCCACTAAACTATCATTTATTCCGCAAGGCAGAATTGCTATAGTTTTGCCTTCGCAATTTACGGCTGTTTCATGCGCTGTCATATCAATTCCGTACATAAAACCGGAAACTACGGTTATACCTGAACAAACGAGCTCCTGAACTATTTTCTGCGTCACTCTCCTTCCGTACATTGTCATTCTGCGCGTGCCGACAACCGCTACGCATTTTTCAAATGACTCCTCTGTTATATCTCCGCAATAGTATAAAAACTGGGGACAATCAGAAATCGCCTTTAAAGACTGAGGAAACAAGATATCCGATACTTCTAAACGATTTACATCAAACATTACTAAAAAATAAGTTTTTTGAATAAAAAATCAACTTCTTTTTCTCTAATTAAATTAGAATTTACTTCGAGGCTTACTTTTACAAGTTATATTCTTCGAAACCGCGTTATTTAACTCTAAATCCTCAAAATTCTCCCCTAAAAAATTTCCCTAATGATATAATTTCATAGATGGAAAGCTTAATTAGCGTAGAAAAAATTATAGAAGAAGCAAAGGCCAAAGGAATTGATTTCGGAAAAGGCGACCCATATAACAGACTAAGATATTACACTAAAATAGGATGGCTTCCCCACATGCAAAGAAAAAAGAATGATGAAGAAACTTCTATTACAACCGGGCATTACCCCAAATGGGCTCTGAACCGGCTTATTCAAATCGAAACTCTAAAAAAGAAAGGCTTGTCAAATGACGAAATCGCCAAAAAAATAAGCACTCTAAACAGACTGCTAAACATCCAAAATGTAATACTCTCTCCCGAATTCAGGACCAAATTAATAGTTTATTCATCATTTTTAATTCTGATTTTCATATTCTTAAACGAGCTGGAAATAATAAATCTGGGAAGACCAAAAAGCCAAATTGTAGGATCGGTTCAGCAGGAAGTCCCCTCTCAAATTATCGACAGCGGCCAGTCTTTTGTGCCTGCAGGATCGCAGAAAATCAGAGTACTAACCGATAAAGCACAGATAAATTCAAAAGTATACATTAATTTTGAACAAGATTATTCCCCTGCCACAAGATACTGGGTTTCCGAAAAAATTCCCTTTGAAGGATTTATTTTAGAGCTTGATTCTCCCATTATCAATAACACTTCATTCCAATGGTGGCTTACAAATTAATTACCATCTAATAATTACAGCTAATTCACTACAAATTTTATATGAAATTCTCGTAACGAGAAATTACCATATTGACATATTTTATTTTTTGTTAAAAACTTAATATATGAACACAAAAAATTTAAATATAGTAAATAAACTTATAGATTCCACAGTTATTTCTTTGGCATTTTTAATTCCGGTATTTTTTCTGCCGATTACCACGGACTTCTTTGAATTAAATAAACTGGCTCTGCTAGTATTAGGCTCTATTATCATACTTGTTTTATGGGGGGTTAAAATTCTGTTCACAAAAAAGCTCGCAATTTCCAGCTCGCCTCTGGATTTGCCCATTTTATTAAGCCTGGCGGTTTTCATTCTCTCTACAATTTTTTCAATTAATAAAGATTCAAGCATTTTCGGTATTCAGGGAAGGTGGTTTCCCAGTTTAATAGGATTTTCAACCCTGGTAGTATTTTATTACGCGTCCGCCTCTAATATTGAAAAGGCCACCACAATAAAATCGGCCTTATACGGCTTTCTGATTTCTTCGTCAATTTCCTCTTTAGTGGCAATATTGGGATACTACAATACTCCGGTCAAACTTTTTAACAGTGTATTGTTCACATTTTCAGGTTCCATAAACTCTGCTCTGTTTGTAGCCGCGTTGGGGGCTGTATTGTCATTAATTATGATGTTCGGAGAAAAAAACAAATTTTTGAAAATGTCTTTAACCACTGTGTCTCTGGTAAATTTTTCACTGCTTTTGGTTTTAAACAATGTTGTTTCCTGGGTGTTATTAATAACCGGTCTGCTGGCGGTTGCTTACCTGGTTCCGTTAGCACAAGTAAAGCAAAGCAAGCTTAATTTATATGTAATTGCCGGATTTGTTATATCGCTGGTATTACTGGTGGTAATGCCCGCAACAAAAAATGTTGTAATTAACAATAATTTTCCAAGAGAAATAAATTTGGACGTTACCGGCTCTTGGATAGTTACATCCTCCTCATTGAGAGACTTCCCAATTCTCGGCTCTGGTCCGTCAACCTTTAACCTGAATTACACTAGATATAAGCCTCTTTATTTGAATAACGGAAACGAGTGGTCGCTTAGATTTGATAAACCTTTCAACGAATTATTTAACATTATGAGCACAATGGGCATTTTGGGAACTGCTGCCTTAGTGCTTTTAGGAGTGACAGTTATAAAACTTACATTCAAGCTCAGAAATATTTACACTGATAGTTCTGAAGAAGGAAACGTTGCGGAAACCCTCAGTGCAGGACTAATAGTCACGCTTGTATCTTTCTTGGTTACATACGCCTATTCAATAAATGCCTTCGCTCTGTTCTTATTTTCGGCGCTTTTGGTTTCTAAAATAAAATTGGCCGGCAAAGAAAGCGATCTGGTAAAACACGTGGTTCTTAGCTTTACAACCGTATCTGAAGAAGTTTCCCTAAGCAGCCTAAGCGCAGTTAAAAAAGAGTATTTCCATTATGTTATTTCGGCGCCGGTTTTTGCCCTGGCAATAGCGGGATTTTTACTCACATACAGAACCTACGCCGCAGATGTGCTTATGAAACAAGCTTTTACCGCTGCTCAAAAAAACGACGGCAATACTACTTATCAATTGATGGCTAAGGCAATAAACACCAATCCCAGAAAAGATCTTTATCATAATTTGTATGCGCAGGTAAATATAGCTCTGGCAAATAGCGTCGCCTCAAAAGGAAACCTTTCGGACGTGGACAAACAAACACTGCAGTCATTGGTTTCACAGGCAATCAGAAGCTCCAGGATTTCAACCGAAATACTAAATCCTCTAAATCCCGTAAACTGGGAAGTCAGAGCATCTGTATACAAAGCTCTTATAGGAGCGGCGGAAAATTCCGAACAATGGGCTATAAACGCATACAACACTGCTATACAGCTGGATCCCACCAATGCAAGGCTGAGGCTGAATTTAGGAGGTGTATATTACTCTAAAAAAGATTACCTTACGGCAGCCAACTTATTCAGGCAGGCAACAACTCTTAAACCTAACTACGCAAATGCCTATTACAATTTTGCGGAAGCACTATACAATCTGAAAGATTATAAAAATGCAAAAACTGCATTCGAAGTGGCATTAAGCTTAGTAGAAAAGGACTCCGGAGATTACAAGAAAGTTGCTGAGGAGCTTAGCAAATTAAAAGAGCTGCCTGCCGTCGCCGGTGCTTCAGAATCCTCTCCTTCCGAAAAACCAATAGAACCCATAACCCAAAACACAGGTGCTACGGAACAGCAGGATGTAAAACAAGAGCCTTTAACAGACCCGGACCAGCAGAAAGAAGAACCTAAGGTAAGCGATATAGTGAATACGGGAACAGGCCAGCAGGTCCCGGCAGAATAGTAAAAGCCGAACCAAATAAATCCGGTTCAGTAAATCGGATCAATTATGGGAATTTATTCTGGCCAGAGCGATTTCGCAAATCTTTAATACCGTTTCGCCGTAGCTATAACCCGCTGTTTTGGCTGACCTCATAAATCCCCCTTCAATAGACACATCGGGATTTGTATTGACATCCAGAACATAAGGAACACGGCCTCTCACTCTGATATCTATTCTCCCGTAATCCCGACATCCCAAGGCTTTATATGCTTTTAAAGCTTCCTCTTCTATCGTTTTTTGAAGTTCCGAATCTATTTCCGGAGGACAGACAGGATTAATATTTTGATAGTGCTTGGACCCCGGGACCCATTTGGCGTCGTAATTGCACAACCTATCGTGATAATCGTTGAAAACCGAATAATCTATTGCGCTGATCGGAAGGGCTTCAGGACTGTTGTTACCCCATATAGCCACATTGTATTCCGGCCCGTCAATAAAATCCTCCACTATAGCTCCTCCGGAATACTTTTTATTTATTTTCTCCACCTGTTTTTTCAGCTGCTCCGGATTATCCACAATTGAATCTGTTGTTATTCCGTACGAACTGTGTTCATAAACAGGTTTCACTAATGCAGGAAATGCCTTCCAGCCATTCAGCACTTCCCCACCTTTTTCATATACCTTCGAAGCAGGTGTGCTGACGCCGTTTTTTATTAATACTTCCTTAGTTTTAGCTTTATCCTGAGTTAATTCCAATTTAACGGCATCCGCACCTGTATATACAAAACCTAATTTATCCAATGGAGGCGGAATCATCTGAAAACTGTTGGTTATGTCTTTAAACTGTTCGCACCAATTAAATATAACAGTATTTTCGGGGTCGAAATCTTTTACCGCTTCTTCAACTGTATTCACTACGGGAATAAAAACAGTTTTTACACCAAGATCTTCTAAGTCTTTCTTCATTAGCTTCACCGAATCCGTTATCTCTTTAAGCTCCTCGCCTTCCAATACATCAGGATTCGTATAAAGCACTACCAATTTTCTACCTGCAAGTGGAGGTTCACTACTCTCGGGGGCGTTCATTTTAACACATTAAATTATTTTAAATATTAAGTGGGCTGTCAATGTTTTATTTCTGTTATCCGCTGACGATCATCTAATATTTAATCAGATTTTCCGTCCGAAGTTGATGGCTCCAATAACAATAAATTAGCGGAAGACGATTCTACGGTCAATTTAGCATTAATGCCATTGGGAAGACTTACAAATATGCTTTTCTTTACCGGGAAAATCCTTCTGAGAAATCCGGGCTCTTCTACATGGCCAAAATTCGGAAACACCGCAAGAGGAAGCCCCGGCCTACTGACTCTTACTCTGCTTTCAATCAAGGACTCAACAGTAACTCTTTTCCCCCACTCCGGGTAAGTCTGCTCCCCTATACCTTCAAACCTTCCTAAAATTACTGCCTTTATTCTGCTAAATTTTTTATGATTTAAGATTGTATCAACCTGGCGTTGCAAAGTGCTTTTTTCCACCCACCAGTCTTCAAGCCCGAGCAAAATCGGATCATTTCCGTGCATAAGCGGATCAAATTTAGTACCTAAAGTAGCGACAAATGAATCTAAATTAGAAACTAAAAGTCTGCCTTCCGCTTCCCCGTATATCAACGGCTTCCAGTAAAAATCGCTCCCCAGTTCCATTACAGAATCTTCGCCGAATAATAAAGACTTCAGCCATTTAAGGCTTTTTTCATCCCAAAAAGTTAGTCCTCCCAAGTTGGGCCCGTGCACGCTTACTATTTTAAAAGACATTAGCGCGTTCAAAACACAGCACACATCACTGTAGCCCAAAAACCACTTTGGGTTGTTCTTTAGCTCTTCCACAATCTCTTTTTTAAATAACGGCAGAACTTCCGTAGCAGCGTAGCCTCCCGCTGCAGCCCAAATCCCCTTTATTTCGCGGTCTTTAATAAATTTTATAATGTCCTCTCTTCTTTCCTCAGCCGTACCCGCGGCAAAATCCCCTACTTGGGAGAATAAGTGTTTTCCCAGTTTTGTTTTAAGACCCCAGGACTTTAGCACTTTCAGGCCGTTCTGAACGTACTGACGCTCTACAGCATCAGAGGGGGCCACTATACCTATAGTATCTCCGGTCTTTAATTTTGGGGGTTTGACGTATCGGGACATGCAGGCATTATATCTCTATATTAAGCCTTTTTCCAAATGCAAAAGGTTTTTGGTGGGTTTTATGAAATTTTAAAAAAACTAACTAGCAATTTTATTAAAACGATTTACTTTCCAAATGCTGCTTCAAAAAGATGAAGCTGGGCTCTAATAGTTGCAGCCTCAACATTTAAGTTATTCTGTTCATCAACAATTTGCTCTGAAGGACCATCACCATATTTTCTCGCTTCATCTATTTCTGCTAAATTTGTGTAAGCTTCCATTTCTACCTCATTCAAGTTTTGATGCAAACGTGAAGATTCTTCCAATTGAGCTTCCGGTTTACCGGTAAGACCGGGTAAAGTATCGTTGGAATACTCTACAACTTTTAAAAGATCAGCCCGAGTAAAATCATGGAAATCGGATGCTTGCCCCCCTTCTACAGCTTCACGGTATACTTCTCCGAGCGCTACTCTTACTTTATCTAAGTTCGGTATTTCAGTACTTAGATGAGCACTAAGTTCCTCTAAACTTACGGGACTTTCGTCGGTATTTGCCGGCATATTAAAATTATCCTTATAAATAATTAACGGAAATATTATATCATCATTTTTAAAAAATATCTTTGGTGGACCGTACCGGATTCGAACCGGTGACCTCTTCCATGCCATGGAAGCGCTCTACCAACTAAGCTAACGGCCCAAAGTATACTACTCTCAAAAATCAAGTGCCGCTTCGTTCTCGCTTGCACTCGAACTAAAGCTAACGGCCCATTTTCTCTGCGATTCCGCTATAAACTAAACGATTATAAATCAACTTTGCTAAATTCACCATTTTTTCTTGTGCAAAAGTAGCTTCTTGGGAACAATTCTTCTAACCATTCTTTTGTTGGGCAGATTTTCTATAGTATAAGTTTTAACTATCGGTTCTACCTCAAAAACCGGCATAGTGGGAATGGTTTCCAGTTTTTCCATAATCTTATCTTTCAATTTTTCGGTGCCCTCCCCTGTATAAGCGGATATACCTAAAACTTCTATTTTCTCTTTTTTGAAAAACTTCAATATATGAGGAAACGCCTCTTTGACTTCGGTTAAATCAAGTTTATTTATTACAACTATTTCAGATTTCTCCGGCAAATTTCCCCCGCGCTTCTCAAGTTCTGTTCTCACTTTTTTGTATAATTCAAAAACATATTGGCATACTTCTTCATATTCTGTGTTTTTGTTTAGCTTAGCATCGGTCCCGGATGAAGTTCTTTTACTACTCATCCATGCGAAAATTTCCTCATTGTACGGATCTATCAAATGAACCAGCAGCCTGGTTCTTTCCACATGACGCAAAAATTCAAAACCCAAACCTTTTCCTTCTGAGGCACCTTCAATCAAACCCGGAATATCCGCAATTACAATCTCTCTGCCGTTTTTTAACTTGCATGTTCCAAGGTTGGGGTTCAAAGTTGTAAAAGGATAATTTGCAACTTTCGCATGAGCGTTTGTCAATTGGTTAATTAAAGTACTCTTACCAGCATTCGGCATGCCAACAAAGCCAACGTCAGCAACCATCTTAATCTCAAATTTCAGCGTTTTAGCCTCCCCTTTTGTGCCGGGTGTATATTCGTAGGGAGTTCTGTTAACAGAACTTTTAAAATGATAATTCCCTTTTCCCCCTACTCCGCCTTTGGCAAGTAATAATTTTTGATCGTTTTCCTTCAAATCTCCTACTAGTTTTTCACCGCTTTTTCCGGCGTTCCAGTTTTTACCTTCATTTCCGCCCTCTTCGGCAACTTCATACACCAGGGTGCCTACGGGAACTTTTATAAATAAATCCGAACCGCCCGAGCCGGTCATTTTTTTATGACCTCCCGGCACACCGCTTTCAGCCTTATAGTTCGGACGGGACCTGAAATCCATTAAGGTAGCCATATTATTATCCGAAACCAGATACACGCTCCCGCCGTTTCCGCCGTCGCCTCCGTCCGGACCGCCTTTGGGAACAAACCTCTCATGTCTGAATGAAACTCTTCCGTCCCCTCCATCGCCGGCCCTTATTTTAATAGTTGCAACATCTATCATAAAATAGATTTTACCAGAGAATTAATTTATATAATTTAATGGATTTTGAGGAGTACCTTTGTAATTAATTGTAAAATGTATATGTGGGCCGGTGGACCTTCCGGTACTGCCCATTGTTCCAATTGATTCCCCCCTTGAAACCCTTTCGCCATAACTCACATCTATTCTGGCCATGTGCCCATATACAGTTTCATAGCCGTTTCCGTGGTCTATTCTAACGTGCAGACCGAGCCCCCACGGATCCCACCCTGCTCTGGTAACGGTTCCTCCGGCACAAGCAAACAGAGGCGGCGATGACCCCCACGGCGTGGCTATATCCAACCCATTGTGATACCAGGAAAAGTACTGACTGATGATTCTTACTGTTGTAGGCCACATACACCACCCCTTGCTGGCGCTGGTGTCTACGGCAGGACCCTGACGTATTTGCGCGGGCACGCTTGGAATAACTATCGGTTCAGGCACTTTTGCACCGGGAATTACAAGCTCGGTACCCACAGCCAATTTTGAAGTATCCAAAATATAATTGAAATCTGCGATAGCCTGGCTTGGTACGTCATATTTATTTGCTATCGACTGCAGACTGTCTCCCGAAGCCACTTTATGAACCAGCCCTGCAACAGGAGGAATAACTACTTCTTGGCCGACTTTTAAATAAGCCAGATCCGACAAATTATTAACATACCTTAAAGCATCTACCGAAATCTTAAATTTATTCCCGATGTCAGATAATGTATCCCCGCCTTCAACCACATAAACTATCGGCTCGGTCCTCTGTCTGTTTTCTGGCAGCACCGTTAGAGCTGTATTTCTTTGAGGAATTATGTCTGTAACATTAGCCAAATATATTGGGTTTATTTCCTGGCTGTTAACAAACCTTGAACTGTTAAAAACCTTACCGAATAAAAATACAAAAAATGCTATGGACATCACCGTAGCAGTTGCAACCATTCTCCCCAGCCTACCGCGCGACCAAATAAGCTTTTGCACCACCAGCCTTTTAAAAGCTCTCATCCCCTTATCAGTATATATAAACAAATATCCGAACAGCCTTAAAAATTGGGCTGTTTTTTTTATAAAATATTTGTAAAGAGCCTTTACAAAAGAGACGCCTACCTTAAACAATTTTTCGATTTTATTTTTACCATGCGGTCTGAAACCGTTAAAGTACTGCAGGAAAAATCTTTCAGACTTGGGGCTTTTAATCGTGAATAACATAGTATGCTGCTTATTTTAACAAGTTTAATAATTAATCACAAAAACAGCGGCAGATAATAACACTAACTGCCAACTCAGTTAATTGTGGTTTGTATGGAAGCATTTGTACGAGGTGTTTTTAACTTGATCTAACTGGGTTTGTGCAAACCTTGGAGAAAATCTTTGTTCGTTTTAGCTTTTCTCATTCTTTCGAGCACAAGTTCGGTGCTTTCTTTGTCGTCCAACAGGTCTATCATTCTTCTAAGCTTATACACGGAATCTAAAGTCTCTTTGTCATACAAATGTTCTTCATGTCTGGTGCTGCTGGATTTGATGTCTATTGAGGGATAGATTCTCCTTTCGGCCAATTGTCTATCCAACCTCAGCTCCATATTACCTGTACCTTTAAACTCCTCAAAAATCACATCGTCCATTCTGGAGCCGGTATCCACAAGCGCAGTAGCAATTATAGTCAGACTTCCGCCTTCTTCAAAATTCCTTGCGGCGCCGAAGAAGTGCTTGGCGGGATACAACGCTGAAGGATCAAAACCTCCGGTCAAAGTTCTTCCCGAAGGAGGAACAACCATGTTGTACGCCCTCGCAAGTCTTGTTAAAGAGTCCATCAAAATTACTACGTCCTGGCCTTTTTCCGCCAGCCTTTTCGCCCTCTCCAAAGTCATTTCGGCTACGCGGGTCTGGTCTTCCGCCTTCTCATCAAAGTTGCTGGCGTAAACATCTCCCTTCACATTTCTTTTCATATCAGTAACTTCTTCAGGTCTTTCTCCGATTAGTGCCACCATTAATACTATTTTAGGGTGATTCGTAGAAATCCCATTTGCAATATCTTTAAGCAGCCATGTTTTACCGGCTTTGGGCGGAGCAACTATCATTGCCCTCTGACCTTTGCCTATCGGAGCCACCAAATCAATCAGTCTAGTGGTCAAAACGTCGGGAGTGGTTTCAATTTTCATCCAGTCGTTGGGAAAAACAGCCGTAAGCTTGCTGAAAAGCGGCCTCTTTTTTGCTTCCTCCGGATCCATGCCGTCAACTTTCTCCACCTTCAGCAGCGACAAATACCTCTCGCCTTCTTTAGGGTGCCTCGCCAAACCGGTTACCATGTCGCCCATTCTAAGACTGAACCTTTTAATCTGCGACTGGCTTATATAAACATCTTTGGGAAGGTTTTCAAAAGGTTGTTCATCCTGCCTCAAAACTCCGTAGTCCGGAAGAATTTCCAAAATACCTTTTACCGGTATTGTTTCGCCGGTATAGTAATTGCTTTCCTGATTATAATATTCATTTCCCGAAACTCCGTTCTGAGAGCTTTGCAAATGGCCGCTGTGACCATTGTGACTGCTGTGTCCGTTGTGCCCGTTTCCGCCGCCTGAAGAAACGCCTGTTGAAACACTACCTCCGCTGCTACCTGCTGCCGCGCTTCCGCCACCACCCGCACCGCCGGAGTACCCCGGCTGGGTATTTACATCTGAAATTGTGTCGGTGGCTTTTCTGTCAGCTGTACGATCCGCTGATGGACCGCTGCTTCCCCTAGATCTTGTCCTTACATCATAAATATTAGAAGGAGAGTTTTTTACTGACCCACCCGAGTCTTGTGTATTCTGATTTGTTGAACTTGGCATAATTGCGTTATTTTTCGCAAGAAAACTTGCGAAGCAATAAATTACTTCGCGCTAGCGAAATAAATGAAATTAATCCCTTGCGTATAATTTTAAGTGCAAATCCACCTGCGATCTGCAGTTGTGCAGCACCGGTTAAAAACCATTAATTCCTTACTAAAGTCGGGAGATAGCCACTGCCCCAAGCTACCTCCCCACTCTAGTGAAGAACCACAGTACCCCATCTATCTAAAAATCTAATAACGCTTCATTTATAAAGAATCATTGAAACATAATAAGCATGGAGTAGTTCGAAACTCTAGTCATGTACACTTTAGCACTACCGGAATTAATTTTCAACTGGATTTCTAAAAAATCAACCAGCAACATGTGTGCCAATCAAACAGGACCGGTTTTTTCAGCAACCATTCATAATGGTAATGCAGTTACACGTTGACTTCCACAAACCAATGTATTACATTGTGTTACAATGAAACAACAAAATATAAAGAGCCTAATTTGGGATAAAATCAACTTTGAACATATAAAAAAACACAACTTATCAATTTATGAAGTTGAACAGGCGCTAAAGGATAAAAACAGAAAGGTATTCAAAGTTAAAAAAGAACGATATATGGTTTTATGCAAGTACAAAAATAGAATGCTAAGTATAATTGTAGCTATGGAGCAAAAAAGAACATATTATTTGGTTACAGCAAGGGACATGGATAAAAACGAACGAAATAAATATAGAGGAGAAAATACATGAAAAAACCATTAAAACTAATTAATGTAAGACCTTTCGAAATACCTGATTTTTCAAGTTTTCAGGAAGAAGCAGATTTCTGGGATACCCATAGTATCGCTGGTTATATCAATGAATTCGAAGAAGTAAAATTAGTCTATGAACCAGAAACCGAAAAAAAAGAAACAATGACAATAAGAGTTACACCCTCATTAAAAAAATTATTAAACAACATGGCAAAAAAGTATAATGTAAATCCCTCTACTTTAGTGCGAATGTGGGTTATAGATCGCGTAAGAGAAGAAACAGCCGAATACAGAACCGACAATCACAAATCATATTAAGTGTTCTCTACATTCTCACTCTTAACATTTTCACCTTCTGCCTCTTCCCCTTCTCTTCCTGCGTACTCTCCGGGAACATATAAATCACCTTTAACCACAAAACGCTTGTTATATGTTCCGTACCTAGGATCCCATACTCCCCCGCAGGTTATCAAAGTTATATGAGATATTCCGTCAACACTGTCGAATATATCCAGTCTGTTGGGATCTTTGATATCCAGATAAAATGTTTCGGTAACCTTATAAGTATAGGTTTTGCCGAAGGCGTCAATTACCTTTACCAGCTCCCCTTCCTTGACTTTGTTCAAAGACCAAAAAGCCGCCGGTCGGCCGTAGTTGTCGTCGTAATGGGCGTTGATTATTAAATTCCCTTCCTCGCCGGGCTTTGAAGCTTTTCTATACCATCCTCCTTCATTCCAGTTTTTCGGAACATCCAGGGAACCGTCTTCCGCCACACTTACAGGACCTAAATTTATGTTTACTTTTATGCTCTCTATCAAAAGTTTTTTAGGATTTGTAAATACAGGTTTCAGCTCTTCTGCAAATACCGACGCTCTTTGGGACTTTGCGGCCACTACCTCTGCTGCCTGTCTCTCTACCTCCTTTTTATCGGAGAACATAATATAAGTAGATAAAATAATAAGTATTAATGATACTAAGGAAAGCCCCCAGACAATTTTGAGTGTTCTATTGTACTTAAAAGAATTAAACATATTCATTGCTATTATATCCGGGTATTCAAGCCTAAAAAAGCTTAGGCCGGAAACAGAATGGTCGCGTAAGGGTAACCAAACCCAACCATTCTATCCCCGGCCGAAACCATAAAGAGACCGCAAATTATAATGCTATCTCATTCCCCGCCGTCTTTTGGGACAGCCGGAAAATAATACAAGAGGCCTGCTTTTCGGGCAGGCCTCAAAACTAGTTGACTATGTTACTTGGAGCTCTTCCTTATAACTATACCTAAAGCCATGGAACCTAATCCAAGGGCTGTTAATACAGTTAAGGTGTCGAATCCTGTTTCAGGAAGTTCGGATATCTCACCCTGTCCATAACAGACAGTAGCGGTGTCAGAACCTTCGAATTTATCTTTATATCTAACTTCGGCCTTGTTAACCACACACTTGTCAAAGTTAGTTCTGTCAAATTCATCACTATCTATTTTGACTTTAATAATAAATTCTTTGGTCTCACCGGGTTCGAAGTTATCCCATTCCTCAGTTAAACCGTCTCCACCCACTCTAATAAGTTCATCAGGCAAGAAATCTTCCATTTTCATATCATCGGTTTCTAACTCACCTGTGTTTTTAATTCTGATCCTAAACTCTATAACTTCGTCTTCCTCTACATCTGTTACTTTATCTTCCCAATCATCGCCATCGTCTTTTCTAACCTTCTTTTCTATTCTGAAAGACTTATTTATAATACAAGTCTCTCCACCACCGTATGTTTCTTCGCAGTCCCCTGTAGCATATACATTTCCAGGACCTACCAAAGACAATAGGCCTAAAGAGACAATAGACAATATTAACTTTTTAGCAGTTTTAGTCATATCTATTAACCTTTTCCAGGCAGAGAAAAGCTCATAATAAAGCCTTATTTCAGGCCTATTAATTAAATATATCGTCATTATATCTTATAGCCACGGTCTTGTCAATACTATAGGGTTATAAATGGTTTGTCTCCCACCCTCAAGTTACCGTCACGAGAAATGAACTGGAAAGTATAAATTTAACTCAAAATTCTATGTTATTGCTATAATTAGTAATATGAGCACACAAAAACAAATTAAACTTCTATTGGTACTGCCTTTCTTTTATCCTCACAGAGGCGGTAGTCAAAAATACGCCGAAGAATTATACGCAAATATGCTAAAAAACCACAACGATATTGCTGTCGATGTACTATGTTACAACACTGATAATGCTTCGAACTACGAAAACTACAGGGGATTTAAAATTTATAGAGTCTCGTGTTGGAATGTTATACCAGCCAGGTTTGCACTGCCAAACCCGATATCACTATTATCGATTTTAATTAAATTATCAAAAAACAAATATGATTATGTAAACACGCACATCAGGTTTTTTGACCCCACCTGGTGGCTTTGGATTTACGCAAAATTGATTAAAGCTAAAAGTATATATACAGGTCACGTAGTAGGGCATCCTGTTTATCAGAAAAGATCAGTGGAATTAATTGCTAAAATTATTGATTTGACAATCGCCAAATTCTCATTGAAATTCTACGATTACATTACATTTACCAATAAAGCTGCTCAACAATTCTTTAAAGAAACTCTTGGTGTTAAAAAAGAAACTTATTTAATATATGGTGGTGTGGACACAATATTTTTCTCTCCTAAAGATAAAAACTCCCAAAGATCCATACCTAAAATTAACCTTAATGTAGATAAAAACACTGTCTTAGTAACATTTGTAGGAAGGCTTATTTGGACAAAAGGAGTAACTTATCTATACGATGCTATAAAACTTATCCATAATTCAAGTAAAGACAACAATGTAATATTTGTTTTAGCCGGTCCAGGTGAGCTCGAAAACGAAATGAAAAACAAAATAGCCGAGGACAACTTAGAAAACAAGGTTATATTAACCGGTAATTTAAAATATGAAGAAGTAAAGGAATTGCTCTCAATATCTAATATATTTATAAATCCTTCCAATCACAATGAAGGGTTTCCAAATACAGTGTTGGAAGCCGGTTCCAGCGAATGCTTTGTAATAGCTACAGACAACGCAGGAACCAAGGAGGTTATTAAAAACTACGAAACCGGAATTTTAGTGCCGCAAAAGAACCCCCGTTCATTCGCTGATACTATTCTATGGGTACTTAATAATCCCGAAAAAAGAGAAGAAATAGCTAAAAACTTCAGGAAAATGTTAGTAAAAGACTTTGATTGGAATATCATATCTGAACAGCTTTATATTCTTCTAAAAAAATGAAAATAAGGCACTCACAAATTTAATTTAGATTTTACAATGCAAATCTCACAGCGTAAGGTGAGTATTTACAAAAAAAGTTCTTTCTATTAAGCAATTTACAATATATCCAACTTCCAATTATACTGTCATTGGTAAACCTTCTTTTTAATATGTAAAAGGCATGATTTATTCCCGTTTTCCATATTGCCTGTTTACTGGGTTCATTTTCTCTTACAAAATGGTCAATATGATATTCAGTAAATTTTACATCCTTATTGAAAATTGCAGATATTTTAATTTCAGGGGAAAGATTCCAATCACCCATCCTCAAATTAAGCTTATTATATACATCTTTCTTCATCACCCACATACCTGTTAAGATGTCTTTTACTCTGGTTCCATACAAGAACAATACTTCTAAATTAAGTATGAATATACCAAGCTGTCTGGTTTTTGAAATAACTTTTGGATTTTTTAAAGGAAGTCTATTACAAGACACAAAGTCAATTCCTTCGGTTTCCATTTTTTCCACTATTTCTTTAATTTGATAAGCAGGATAAGTGTCGTCTCCGTCCAAAGCCGCAACATAATCCCCTTTTGCATTTTTAATTCCAGTTATATGAGCATATCCATAACCCACACCGTTCATTTTTCTGGGTTCTTTAATTACACGGGCACCCGCTTTTTTAGCAACTTCTCCCGTTCTATCTGTAGAACCATTATCCACAACAATTATTTCATCTATATATGAAGGGATATTCTTTATAACAGCCGCAATGCCTTTTTCTTCGTTTTTACAGGGTATTACAACTGATATTTTCTTGTTTTTTATCATGGTTTTTAATCTCCTTGTACTATGGGTTATTATAGCATTGGTCAAGATAACCTGTCAACTTGGGTTATAGCAATATATGAAGTAAGGTTTTCAGATGAGCATCAGAAAACCCTACGGGTGGTAATGGAAAACAACGTGGTAGTAGCTCAGTAGCCACGCTGTTTTTTCAGGAGTTCAGTGGATCACCGTCGGTAGGAAGACCGTCCATTTGATCTGCCGAAGCCGCAGGGTCGTGAAATATCCCCACGGGACAGTCTGGCACCAAATGGTTCCGCATCGTCCTTCAAGGCGGAAGGTTTGCCAATCGTACCCGACGTTGTACGCCGCTCCGCTGACGTTGAATATCCGATTTTCGTACGCCGCAACCCAGATAGGCCATTGCGAGTTCCCCAGGCTAAGTCCCTCTTCAGTAATCGTAAAGCCCGAAGAAGCTACAAGTACCTTGCCTGCAATGCGGGTTCCGTCGGCGTTTGTAAGAACGACAGAAGTACCAGAGATCACTGAGCTCGTGCCCACAACCGCGTCGAAACGCAATGTGTCGTCGTCACGAATGGGGCTATTCTGACCTTCGATGCTCACTTCTTGCACGCCACACAGCCCCACGCTAATTTGGCTAGCGACAAAGCCGTACATGCCCTTGTCGCAGACCGGCTCTCCGGAAAGCTTGACAGTGGTGTACTGCTCCCAGGTTCCGGATCCCCATGTCCGCGATACTGAGTTCCACAATGAGGTCCGAAGACCGAACTGCCAACCGTCCTGATAGCCGTAGGCCCATCCTTTGATGGAATACACGCGGCCGTCGGCTCTCGGGTTGTTCAGATACCGTGCAAGGGTAACCGTAAACGTCCCTGCCTGAATCATCACGGCATCATCCGAGTAAATCTTCCCTGGATCCAACTTCGCGTAGTCCAAAGCCACCGGCGAATACGGCCAGATTCCTACGTCTACAGTGTACTGGCCTGCACCAGCAGGGTAGAAATAATCCCCGCTGTCCAGCGTAGATGTAACGGGGACTCCGTCCACTGTAGGTGTAATCGGCGACACGATTCTCAGCCCCCCATCTTCGGGGAAAATGAAGGGGAGAAACGGTGTCGAGGTCAGTGGCGTCTGTGTGGTTAGCACAGAAGCCGAGGCGTCATACTTCGGGGATACCTGAGTGGAGGTGGCAGCTAGGGCCGGAAGTGTTGGCAGGGTGCCGAACACTACAATAAGGGCCAGAGCCGACACAAGTAATACAAGACTCAATCTGGTCTTCATCTTTTCGCTCCTGTTAGATTTCCTATAACCACGCCAAATTCGGGCGGGTTCATGGATAAATTAATTATAACATATACTATGGGTTAATGTAAATTGAACTAATTTTTCTTCAGGAGTAAAAAAGTAACTTTCCAAGTAGAAAATATATTAATAAGATCGTGGAAAAAATTGTATTTTTCTCCTTTCAGTTTATATCGCAAAGATTTAAAAACCATCAATAACTTCATAACAAAAAGAGGAAGGATTTTCCCTCTGGATTCATACGGAGCTGTAACATTTATATACGTGCCTTCGATAAGTGTGACACCTTTTAAATATCTTAATTGCTCTTCAATAGTTGGCCTAAACAGAGTGTCTATAGGGTCCAGATGATAGGGATATACATAAGGTGTTGTTACAATAATAAACCCACCATTCTTGGTTAATCTCACTAGTTCATCACCAAGGTTTTCCTTATTCTTGGCATGTTCAAAGGAGTTGCAACAAAAAACAAGGTCAAAATCGTCATTAAGCTCGTTCAAGTGATCAAAGTCCAGTCTTATATCTACTCCCTCTCCGCCATATAAATCCAGATTAAAAACTTTGCAATTCCTTTCTTTCAGCGGCTTTATTATATTTCTATCAATATAGGGTTGAATATAAGTCCTGAAGTTTTTATCGGCACTTCCAATGTTTAAAACCTTAAGATTTCTAAGATTCTCCTTTTCTATAAAATCCTTTATTTTTAATGATTCCTCAACGAACATGGTTAATTATAGTAGTAAATTTTTATCTTCTGCAACAATAAAAAATAATATATACTCAATCATATGTGGAAAAATAAGCTATTTTGGATGGAACTGACATTTATATTTGCGATTGTATTTATTCTAATCAGTTACAAATTACCTCAAGGTAAAGTTATGTATAAAAAAACTGGACGCTATGTTATTGGAACTTACGATTATGGTCTTTTTATTTCTCAAGCCAGTAATGATTATTTCTACAACGTTTCTCCTTTAGATTTTTATATTAAAAATGGTTATTCTATATCAGACAAGAAAAATTATTTACTGGCACAAAACAATAATTACAATAAAACTAATTCGCTACCTAAGATTGAACAACTATACTACTCCATCGCTAGCTATTTCTCGTTAACACAACCATTTGCATTATTCGATAGTTTAAATGAAAACGTTAAATTAACCAGCTCAACTAAAGATGATGTGGTTAGGTTCACTCTTATATCCCCCAATAAAAATTTGTCTGATAAAAACATTTTTATGACTATGAGTTTTAATGAAAACGATCTCATTATCGATAACAACGGGTATATGTACACTAAAATAAACGAATATGAAAAAGCCGGATTAAAAAATCTTTATGATATTGAAATTCGGGATATTAATGACATCAGCCAAACAATTTTATCAATTGACAGATCTGCAGAATTTATCGTTATTATCAACAAAAACATGCCCGGTCTCATAAAAATATCAAATACGGATAACGCGTATAAATTGGGCAACATTGATAAGGAGAAAATGCTCATAAGTATCGCGGTTCAAAATTCAGAACAACCGTTTTTTGAAATCAATTTTCAAGAGAGGCTACAATAAAATGACATTAACCGATATGTTTGCTGCTTTTAGCTTTTATTTTATTCCTATCCTGATAGGCTCTGGTTTAAAATTACTGCCCAGAGTAATAAAATCACATAAATATAGTGAAAGAGATTTCGGAGAATCGGTTTTTTTCTTAGGCAGCTCATTTATTCTTGGCGCTCTGGCCTTATTTGTAGGAGCAATAAGTATAGATTATTTCTACGAAGGCGATTTTATAAAAATATACTCGAATTTAATATTTATTCTTTTAGGTTTGGCAATTTTGACTATCTTCCTCTATGTTTTAAGGAATAAAATCAACTTTAACATAAATAAACTCGGATTAAGCTTTTTAGTTGTTATATTGGCTCTAATAACCTACAGCACGTGGAGAGCTGATGCAAGAACAAATACAACCTTGAACTGGGATTTATATCATCACCAGGTACTTGCCAATAAAATAAAGAGAGGAGAATTTGAAATTGTGACATCAAATATGTCTGATACATTTCAGTATGACGGATACTCAACAATATTCCATCTTTTACTCGCCACACCAAAAATTTTATTTAAAACTGACATACTTAACTATTGGTGGTTTTTAGAATTTTTTCATCTATCAACCACAATCGCTATAAGTTATGCGGTGGCGTACTTTTTCACAAACAATAAGCATGTGGGGGTATTTGGTATGTTTTTCGGTGCTTTCATTTTTGAATCCACAGGAGCATATACTTCGCTATTCTTAATTCCTCAGAACCTTGCGGCTACAATAGGAGCTCTATTTATATCTTATTATGTTTTCAAAAAAGATATCAATAAACACCAAATATTAAGAGTAGATTTGGTCATTATAAGTTTCATAGTATATATTCTGCTAAATCATTTAATTATCGGAACATTTTGTATAGTTTTCCTGATGGCTGTAAAGGTTTATCTGACAATCAAAAGCAGGTTTAACATCGTAAAAACGGATGCCGTTCTGGCAATACTGGCTGTGATCGCAACTATAATAATATTATTACTGATCTCCAGAATAGACTTAAATTGGATAAACCGGGGTGAAGCCGCATTCTATAATTTTGATCTGGCAACCAAGTTTAAGTTCCTCCATAACTTTTATGGAATCAGTTTGTACATTTTCCTGCCGCTGGGTTTATTTTACATATTAAGAGAAAGGGAAAGCAAAAAAATAATACTATTATTATTTACTTTCGCGGCTTTTGCATTACTTCTGGGACAAATCCCATATACTTTTAAGCTCTACAGCGTGGGGCGGTACTTCACAAACGCTTTTCTGGCCTTAGGGGTTTGGGTGCTTATAAAAGGGCAGAAAGAAGGAATAAGTATCTTGAACACCATTATGCTTGGTTTTATGCTATTTATAATTTTTATATTGAACACTGTTGGTTTTAAACAAACTCCATCATATAAAGAATTGGCAACTCACATATCAGAAAATGAGATAAAGGCAGCCGAATTTTTGAAGAAAAACTACAGTAATAACTCTAATGTAATGCTGGTTAGCGACCCGTCCACTATGCAAATTCTTGAACCGCTGGCGGAGGTTAATACACCAGGTGGTGCATATGCGACCACAGATACCAGGGAAGTCCTTAATAAAATATATTTAACCAGAGAAAATGACAGCATCACCAACAATTTATTCCTTATCAAAGATCTGGTAGAAACCACGAAACCTACCAAAATACTTCTGGCGGTCAGTAAAAGGCTGGAAATATGGGAAAATTTGAGCGACGAGAGAAAATACGGCATCTTCTACAACGTTTGGGCACCTGCCGATCTGGACCTGCAAGACTTAGCGGGCTTTGGATTTACTGATTTTTTAACAAATTACACAAGATTCAATACAGTATTCGCCAACGATACTATTACGATATTTGAGGTCAGTAGACTGGAGCCGATATTTTAGTAGAATGTATATTGTAGGAAAACCATAAAGGCTATTATGAAGCTGAATTTTAAACAAAAAATAATTGTAATAATAATAGGTTTAACCGTTTTAGGTACAATAGCATATCAAGTATTTAACAAAGCACCTCAAAAATGGGATAGTGCCGCTCATGTGAATTTAGCAATGCTTTATGCTTTAAAAATCAGCGAGGTTAGATTTGAAGAAATCCCCACATTATCCGGATTCTACCCGCCATTAGTTCATATACTTGGCGCTTTTGTTTATTTAGTTATCCCGCTATTTAACTCCCCTCTTCTATTGTCTTTTATCTTTTTAGGGTTGGGATTTTTGGTAATCTACAAAACTTCTCTTATTTTAACCGAGGATAAATCAACAGCGTTATTTACAGTACTCATTTTTTCGCTGCTTCCCCAAGTTTATATAGAATCCCGTCTTTTTCAATTGGACTTACCGTTAACAGTTATTACCCTTGCCTCTACTTATTTCATATTCAAAACAAATGGATTTACCGACAAAAAAAACACATTTATAGTATTTATTCTTATGGCATTGGCAGAACTGACTAAATGGTATGCCTTTGTTTATTTGGCGGTTCCGGCATGTTTCGAATTTTTTAAAAATAACGGAGTGCAATGGCACCAAGTTCTAAAAACTAAATTAGTCAATGTGTTTTTAGGATTACTAATATTTGCAGGCATTGCTGCGCCTTGGTACACCTTAAATTTTAAAAGCATTATTGACTTCTTCAATACAGTATCTTCACAGGGAGAACTTACCGATCCTCAAAATCCAATATCAATAGGCAGCCTATTAGAATACGCACAATTGGCAGTTGCTTTTCAAACCAGTTTTATTGTAATGGGATTAATTATTATTGGTATTTTGTACTTAATTAAGGAAAAAGATAAAAATGCATTGTTATACACATTAGGAATTATCGTCCCGTTTCTTGTTTTCACCTTAATTAAAAACAAAGATGTTAGGTATATAATGCCTTTAATTCCATATTATGCATTAATACTCGGGCAATTTCTCCGCAGACTTCATAAGAATAAACATTTTATTACAGATTTATTGCTCCTTGGTTCAACCGGTTACTTAATAATATGCTATATCTTCATCTCATTTAATCAGATACCCAGATTATCCGATAATTATAGCTGGGTCAGCCGCGTTTATTCTTCACCATGGAATAAATATCAGTGGATTACAACGAACACATCCGCTTTTGCCTATCAAAAATATGACTGGAAAGTTAAGAATATGTTTGAGAGATTATTGGAATTGGATACTAACAGAAGTCGAACAGGAGATGTACTCTTTGCTGTAGATTTCCCCTATTTTAACGTTATAAACTTTACTACTCTTCAGCTACAAAATAAGACATATTTTCAGGCTATTGCTGGCTACCAATTAACGGATGGATTGGTAAATAGTTTTTTGGCTGATCCGATGAATTCAAAATTTGAATTTATAATTTCCTCTTTTAATCCGGGTGAAACCGGATTAAGGCATTACGATAACATGGTAAGAATTAATAGATTTCTACAACAAAACAATAACCAGATTTATCAGGCTGAAGGTTTTGTGCATCTTCCTAATGGTGAGGATGTATATATATTTAGAAAAGTTGGACGTTACTTCTAACTACAAAATTCCTCTTATAGTCAAAAGTAAGAGCCCGACGGATCGAATTATTCAAATTCGTCGGGCTCCAGTGAGCTAGCATGTCTATGAGTTGCCGGTGATTTGGCAAAACGTTGACTTCTAGCGCGTCGGGCGGCACTCGGGGGCGTAAACGCCTTTGTCCGTGAGTGGACCCCAAACGCCTTGCGACCAGACCGCAGGGATGGTTCCGCGATTCACAAACGTCGCCTTGACCGTGGCTTCCTCTTCTGGAACGATCTCGAAGCTGCGGACGTTCCGGCATTCGGACGTGGCACCATCTGGGTACTCATACACCACATCGACATATGACGTCTTGGTGTCCAGCGTCGCCGGACCCCAGACCGCCACCCCGTCGTGGTACCGCTCAGCGGGAGACGTAGCGTCCCAGTTCCACTTCAGGAAATCCACCAGGTCGATGGTCACCGTCTGGCTTAACTCCTGGGAGAAAACCGGGAAGCTGGGGTACGTCCAAGTCACAGGCAGCGTGTTGGTGAAACCTGTCGCCGGGGGGTACAGATTGAACGACACACAGTTCGTGAGGAGATACTTTCCCTCATCTGCACCAAGCTGCGTGCCGGACGGGACGCCCCACGAGCAGTCCGCCTTGTTGGACGGGAACCACGGGGCGGGTCGTTCCTGGGAAGACGGCTCCTTCAGACTCCCGCCGGGGATCTTCTCCAGCGCGGGCGCCAGCAGGATCGCGAGATGATCTTCTGCCGCATCCAATTCGGCTTGCGTCGTTGAGATCACCGAGTTTGCCACCGACAGGTCAGCCTTCATCTCAGACAAACCAGCCTCGGTCGTGCTCAGCTCCTTCTGCGTCGCCTCCAACTGCGCGGTGATGGTCACCAGCTTCTGGGCGGCGACCTCGTCGACCACCGTCACTGTCCGCTCGACAACCTTCGTCTTCTCCCTGATCGCCGAAGCGACCGGGCCATTCACGAGCGCCACCGCGCCAGCGACCAAGATGGCCACTAACGCCAGGGTGAACACTGTGGTCCGCCATCTGTGAAACTCCGAATTGCTGTTCATGTGACAGCCTCCTTGTGTAAGATTGTCGTCATTATACCCTATAGTAACAATATGGTCAAGGTTTTATGTGTTGCAATTTCAATTGTAAATTATGCTATTTTCAGTAATATCTACAATGAAAACAACCTAATATTTTAAGCACAAGAATCTATGAAATAAGAATAAAATATTATATTTCGGATTATCCGACTCTCTTAATTCCCAATATAGCCTCAATTTCAGAAGCTACTAAAGTCTCTCCCAGGGCTTTGCTTTTCAAAAGTTCGTCCAATTTGTTTAACCTTGCAACCAATGTATTCATACCTTTATACATTGCCTCGATTACACCACTCATATCACCTTTTTCTGCTGCAGTTCTTATGTCGGGGCCACCTATTAATTCTAAAAAGGAAAGTTTTTGTTCGAGATTTGCCCCAAAATCAGTTTCACTTTTAGGAACAGTTGCAACATTTGACCCTGCTCCGGCATTCCTGATGTCATAACCAACAGTCGCAGCAATTTCCTCTATAGAAACATTCCTTCTATCCACAAAGTATTGATCGAGAACCGCATACAAAGCTTCAAGGGTTTCCGCGGCCTCGTTTCTCTCACCTGCACCAACAGAAGCTACATCATCCGGTGTAAAAACTTCTTCAACTACTCTATCCCCTTCTGCTGGTGTTGTTATAGTAGTATCATCAAAAGGAACAACTGCTTCTAGAGCCGGTGCTGCTTCTCCCACTTGTTGTTCCTCAGCTACTTCAGCAGGTGTACCCGTATAGTTTTCATCAGGAATAAATATTACTAATGTTTCGTCATCTTTACTTTGACCCAAAGTACCTTTACTTAAATATCTAACTATTGTATCCGGATCGCTATTTACAAGCTCAGCAAGATTTCTACCTCCAGGTAAAGTTTCCGGTAAAACATTAACACCATCGCATGATATCTGAACTACTCCTATCGGTCTGACATCTCCATCTAAAGTTTTTTTCAGTTTTTCTGGTGCATAACCATAAAGTCTTCCCTCAAAAGAAAGATCTTGTTCATTTCCTCTTAAAGGTACTTCAACCTGATTTCCACTCGCATCCGGAAGTGTTAAATGCCCCAAGTCATCATCTATTCCTAAATTCAATGCTTCAACGGTCATCTGATTATTTGAACCGATCCTAACATTTACCAACTGAACTGTAGAACCACCGAAAGTATCAATGTACGAGGGATTTCTGTTTATATGGCTAACTAATAAATCTGCCCATGCCTCGCTTCTTCCAAAATATGCAGGTCCTCTAAAAGCATTTCTGGCGGCAATATCCGCATATACCGGTGACCCGGTAGCATCAATCACAGTCTCATCTCCGGACTTCTTTCTAACAGTATGTTTGGAATCATCAACCCATTTTGCGGGAATCCTAACAGTAGAATTTCCATCCGCAATTACACCGGAAAAGAACATATTACCTTCAGGATCAACGGCTAAAACATGCGCAGCTGCGTCGGCAGCAATATGAGATTTTTTCGGAGCAGGACAATTAGCAATAATAATTCTCCCATAACCTTTATAGTCATATACTGCCACCCGAGCATTGGCTCCTTCAAGTTCTTCTCTATTTTGTGTTTGCCTGCCGGAACTCATACCAAAACATCCTACTTTTTCCTGCAAGGATACATCGGCAAATTCAGTTGTCGGCAAATTAGTGGTGATAACTACATCTGGTACCCTAAAAGATAAAGTTACTCCATCTGCTTCGACTGAATAATCGTGTCCTTCAAATTCAAGAGTAGTTATTCTTGACAAATCTTCTTTGCCTTCTATAGGTCTTCTTTCAACATTTCCACTATTAGCTTCTGTTAGGTTTCTTTTAGTCATATCAGAATAATTATTAGGTCCTCCTTGCACCGAATTTTCTAAGAGCTCTGTCAGTCATTTCTTTTTCATAATCAGCCGCTTTTTCCTCGTAACTTTGTCTCATTGATTGCATAGCGGCTTCAAGTCCCCCGCCGATTAAGCTAGTAACCATTTTATGATAAGCAACCTGGTCAAACCAGGGGTGGGCAATTAAGGCTCCGTTTTCAAATTCCTGCTTGGGATTTCTGACAATCCCTTCTATTACGTGCACACCATCGGGGAGGTTTTCTCTGGTTGCAAAGTCCTGTATTGTTCCTTTTTTAACTGCAGTTCCGGGGTCGAGTAAGACTACTTCATTTCTGCCGTATCTATCCACAGTTATACCTATATTCTCGTATTTTAAATCAGAGAAAACTAATCCGTAAGCACCCATAACCCCTAACATAGGTTGAACGCTTTTAAGCTGTTCTAAAGGAGCGTATCTTCTAAGATAATCACCAAGACCTTCTATGAGTCTGTTTGCGGATTCACGGGACGAAACTTGTTCAGAAGCAATATTATGATTTCTTTCCCTCGCAAATTTTTCATAACCAGCCAATATTACTGATTCCAAGGTTTGCGGGACCCACTCCATAGACACTGCAAACCTGCCGGAAAATCTATGCCTGGGATCAACATCATAGTCATCGTCAGTTATAACGCCAAAAGTATTCATTTTCGGAAAAATTCTCTTTGGAAGTTCCAAATCGGGATATTGTCTGCCAAAGTAAGCCGTCATACCATTAAAAAAGGTGGCCATACCGCCTTTAAACCCAGGGGGCGGGAGTATTCTACCTCCGGTCTTTCTTAGCTCATTCAAATCGTTGGGCACCGGCAGACCCTTGGCTTCGTGCATTGCTATCAATCCCAAAACTATTCCTCTGTGATCAAGCATCCTATAATCTATAAAATTTCCTCTAAGCGCTATTAAAGTATATGCTTGAGGCTCAGCAAACCCCATTTGTTCAAGCTGATATTGATTTCTGTTTAATAAACTTAGTATTTCTTCGGGCTCATAAATACTATCCACCCACCTCGCAGTAGTAGCCACTTCCATTGCAGGTTCGGAAAGGGCAAATAATCTTTGATTAAAATCCCCTTCGGGTTCTCTTTTATGAAATATTTTTACAGCTAAAGGTTTTCTACTATAACGATCCCAATAAGCACCCCCCATTCCTCGTTCGGCTACCACAACTTTATACACTTCACCTTCTCCCCCTTTAGCTACAGGTTCGGCAGAACCTAAGTTGGGAAATTCGGTTGTAACATCAGTATTTAAACCTAATTTTTCATTTCTATATTGGGGTGATAATGCTTCTTCTCCAGAGGATCTTTCGGAAGGTGGTTTATATGTCATACGAGTTTATTTTAGTATTTAAAACTGGCAAAGTAAATTAAATTAAGCCTTATATAACGTTCACTGGCCAGCCAAACAGAGGGATTTTCATCCGTAATTGGCTGGCCAGCTTGGCGAGATCCTAGTCACACGGCCGGGTACAAATGTGTGTGAGCTAAGATTCGCCGTGCGCCGAGACGCTAGACATCCGCTTCGGTGAAGGCGGGCGGCACGGCGTCGGTGGGCGTGGGGGCCGGCGGGGCGACCTGGACAGGCGCGGGTTCGGGCGCGGGGGCGTGGCCGGCGAGAGCGGTGGTGACAAGGGTCACCATTTGAGCCATCATCTGCCGGTTCTGCTCCGCCTGGGCAGCCATGATGGCTGCGATGTCGATGGACGGGGCGGCGGGGGCGCCGAGGCCTCCCAGACCATGCAGCTGTGCCACGATCTTGTTGACCAGCTCCTGCTGGTCCTTTGCGACCTTCGCGTCGCGGGCCTGCCTCGGGTCCACATCCGGCGCGATGAGGTCACGCATCTTGTTCAGCGTGGCCGGCGCGAGCCGGATACCAAGCTGATCGAACAGGACGTTCTTCGTGGCCTCCACGGCGGCGGTGAGCACGAGCGAGACAGCCTCGCGCGTATCGGAACCGGCACCGGCCTGCCTGTGCGAGCGCAGCGCGCGCTCAGTGGCCCCTCCGCGCTTCAACATCTGTCCAATCTCTAGCCTGAGGTCCATGCTACTACTCCTTTCCATACTATTGAGATGGCAAAATAATACTATAGGTTTGTGTTTTTGTCAATATTAAAAAGAATTTTAATACTTAAGGAATTGAAAATTAAATATATCCTATAAATAAGCATACTTTAATGTTTTTATAAAAATGGAAAATTTCGTGACGGAGGTCGCATGATCCAACTTTCGAATTCAAGCGACCTCCCGTTGAGTAGGAGAGCTAAGCAGCGTCGCGTCTCTCCTTCTCTGGCCTGATGATTCTGACCTGCGCTCCGTTTGGCATCGTGATTGTCACCGCCCCACCCAATGCAACCTTTCCGGCGGTGGACTCTGTGGAAAAGATCACTTCAGGGGGATTTCCCTTTCTGCGGGGCGGGAGCGTGACTTCAAAGGTGCAGACCAGTGGCACTTGTTCGGATCCTTCTGTAGATCCTTGAAACACTAAAACCTGCCCGTCAGGCTCAACGCGCACAACGCCTGCTCTCAGCACATACACAGCTACCTTATCGCTCGTGCGATCCTGCCGGTGCAAACGACCTTCGGGAGTTAAAATCTTGACAATCATCTGAACCTCCTGTCCATGGTAGATTTATTGCGCACATTTTAATATGAATCTTCAAAACTATCAATACTATAAGTTAATTGTCATGTAGAGTTAATATAATTTGAAATATACATTTAAACAAAAGTAAACCAGAGATTTTAAATCATACAATGAGTGTAAATATATTGCACTATTAATACCGTTACCACAACATTAGCAAGTATATTTTCCAACCGCCATCGCTTGTTAATTCACGTATTATCCTTAATATATATACATTTCCTGCTTCTCCTGTCCAGAAGCATGATCTTATTTCACTCGTTTCGGCGAGTGAACGAAAAAAACACTCTGCGGTTGACGCTATTATGTCGCTCCATGTGGAGTGTTTTTTTTTTAATAAATATTACTTTTTTATACGAAATATTTTATTAAAGTACCTTCAATTAAATATATTAATTCAGTGAATATTACCGATCTAAGGTTCAAACAAAATCACCGGGTTTACACAGTTTAACAGACCTGATTTTAAAGAATTCCTTATCATACGTACAAAGCTGTGTACCGGACTTAATCTGGGTTGCAATCAGGCAATCCGCGAACTTCACACCGGTCTGCTTAAATATTTTTAAAGCCTCCTTGGTATTTGTTTTTTCTAATATAATAAGTCCGCGCATTGAGAACAGATCCTGAATGTCCCTTAAAACTTCTGTTCGGCTGATTTTTAATGTTTTTACGAGCACATAGATAATTTCAAGAATAACGATATTAGAGGTATAAGGCTTTACCTTCCCCTCCTCCACTAACTCAAACAACTTAACAACCTCTTCATAACTATCGGGATCATCTTTAAGTAAAAATCTTAAGAAAACATTAGTGTCTATAAATATTTTCATTATGAGTAATCTATAATGTCTCTGATATTTTCGACTTTTATACCTTTGGCTTTAGACTTGTATTTTCCGGCTAAGGATAAAAGTTTGTTGTTGTAATCGGGCGTAATGACAATAGATCCGTCCAAAACCTTTAGCAATGCTTTAGAGGGTTTACTCAATCCTAAAAGCTTTCTGGCTTGTTTTGGTATATGTATTTGAAAATTTGGCGTTATAGAAATTATCATTTCCATATTAAGAACTATATATTAATAGCTATTTAACCGCAATAATATTAGATTATTATTAATTATGATTATTGTGAGATGCGGCAACGCGGAAGCCGGTGCAACGGCAGGTATATAAATTGTATTTTACGAAGCTTTACCTAAATTTGAGGGGAGCACAAATTAATACCTGATAACATTTAATCCTGTAACTTTAGTAAAATGCTTTGTATTTAAAGTGGCCAAACTAATATCTTTTTCCAAGGCGGTTGCAGCTATTATAGAATCTATTAAATCAAGTTTGTAAGTAGCTCTAATTCTTCCTGCTTCTCTTGCAGTTACTTCGGTTAAGTAAATAACTGTAAGTCCCGATAAAATTTTTTGCAATGAATAAAGGGCTTTTTGATTTTCCCATACACTTTTACCGGCATGTAGTTCCGCGTATGTCAGAATGGAAATATATAAATTTACTCCTTTCTCTGCCAGCTTATAAAATTTTGTTTCATTGCGGTTTTTTGCCCGTAAAAAGTCTATAATTACCGAGGTGTCTAAAAGCACGGAGTCAGTCATAATACTTCTTTTCCCTTAGCTTAATTGCTTTCCTTGAATCTTTTAACTCTGTTTCCGTTTTTTCGTCAAACCAGCTTGTATCTACCTCTTTAAGAGTATCTAAATATGATGTTTGTTTTACGGAATTTCTTTCTACGGGTTCAGCAATTATTTTTTCATCTCTTATATATAATTTTAACCAAAACTCGTTAGAAAGACCAAGTATCTCCCTGAATTCCTTAGGAACAGTAATTTGGCCTTTGCTAAATGATTTTATATATTTCTGAAGTTCCTTTTTCATACTGAATTTCAGTATAGACTGAATAGAATGGCTTTTCAAGATTTAATTAAGCTAAGTTCAATTGAATTCATAATTTGCAGAAAATCATTTTCCCCGCGGGGCTTTGAATAACTTTAAAAACCTTAGTTTCCACTTCCGTCCCTACTTTGTCCTTCGCATCCTCCACCACTATCATGGTTCCGTCCGGCAGGTAGCCTACTCCCTGCTGCTTTTCTTTTCCTTCCTGCATTATTTTTACTTTTATAATTTCGCCGGGCAGTACTACCGTTTTTACAGCATCGACCAGCTCGTTTATGTTTAACACTTTTACTCCGGATACTTTTGCCACTTTATTTAAATTGAAATCGAGAGTCATTAATTTTGATTTGTATTTGCGCGCAAGGGTTACTAGCTGCTTGTCGGTTTTTCCTTCTTCTCCTTCTTTGGGTTTTTCATCCAGTATTACAACTTTAGCGTATCTTTTTAGCTGCCCTACCAGATCCAAACCTCTGCGGCCGCGCTGGCGCCTTAAAACGTCACTGTTGTCGGAAATCAGATGCAGCTCATCCAGCACCGCTTTGGGAATAATAAGCGACCTGTCTATAAATCCCGACCTGACCATATCCAAAACCCTACCGTCTATTAATACAGATGTGTCCAATAATATGCTGTTGGAAATTTCGTCTATCCGCTTTTTTTCTTCCTCCTCTTTTCTGCGTTCTTCCGCTTTTCTTTTTTCGTCTTCTCTCTTTTTCAGCTCCAGAGCTTGGGTTTTTTGTTCCTGCTTGGCTTTTTGGGCTTCGTGCAGGCGCCTGTTCTGCTGAACCCAGAAATTATTTACGATATCGGCTATTATTTTTGCGATGGTGGTTTCAAACCATGCCCTAAGCTCCAAAAAGAGCACCGGAAGTATAAAAGCTCCGAATAGAAGGCTGGTAAAAGATATGAGTATTTCGGCCAGAAAGTTAATGCCAAACAGAGGGTTTTCCCTGAAAAATACCGTGTTTGAAAAATTGAATCCTATAATAAATAATACGAATCCTACAAGCAGCCGAATGTGGAGCCTGACATCTGAACTTTTATATCTTTGTTTTGGGGGCGGCAATAACAGACGCTGTTTTTGAGCGGTGCCGTTGTTGTTTTTTGTTTGGTTTCTTACTTCGGTATTTTCATTCAACAATATTTTTCCTTCATTTAAATTATACGTTTGTTACCGTAGTTAATGCAAAGATGGGGGTTATTATACTCTTTTAAGTTAGGTTTTTCTTGAGAAAACTTGTGATATAGCCTGCCCTAAGGTTTTGGAGTTTTGTGGGTTTATCACTTTTGCGTAGCCAAGTTTTTGGGCTTCTTTCTCACGTTTCTGCTGATAAGAAACGCCGCGGATTTCGCCTAAAAGCCCGCATTCCCCGAAAGCGGCTACATTGGACGGGAGAGGTTTGTTTTTTACGGAAGAAATGACGGCGAGGCAGACCGCGAGATCGGCGGCGTACTCGTTTACTTTAAGACCGCCCGCCACATTTAAATAAACGTCATATGAGCTTAAATTTAGATTGAGCGACTTTTCTATTATCGCCAGCAGTACCTGAAGTCTATTTACGCTGAATCCGCTGGCGGTTCTCCGCGGGTTGCCGAATTTTGTTATTAAAGTAAGCGCCTGGATTTCAAAGAGAATGGGGCGGAATCCTTCCATAACAACCGTAACACACGACCCCACCGCCGCCTCCACTTTCTGGCTTAAAAACAGCTCGGAGGGGTTCTCAACTTCCCTCATTCCCGCTTCCTGCATTTCGAATATGCCTGCTTCGGAAATAGGCCCGAAACGATTTTTGGTAGTTTTTAAAACTCTGAACAAGTGCTGTGAGTCTCCCTCTAAATATAAAACGGTATCCACTATGTGCTCTAAAACTTTAGGGCCGGCAACTGTTCCTTCCTTAGTTACATGCCCGACAAGTATAACCGGCATACCGGTTTTTTTGGCCGTATCCGTTAGCTTTTGTGCCGATCCTCTCACCTGCCCAACACTTCCGGCCATCCCCGTTAAATCCTCTGAATAAAGTGTCTGAATTGAATCTATAATTGCGAGAGCAATATCGTCGCGGCTTTCCAAAATCTGGCAAATTTCATCCACGTTGTTTTCCGGCAGCATATACAGATTTTCACCCGAATAACCCATCCTCTCGGATCTTATTCTAATTTGAGCCGCGCTCTCTTCGCCGCAAACGTAAAGAACTTTAGAATTTTTCATCCTTGAGGAAATTTGAGTCAACAAAGTACTCTTACCTATCCCCGGGTCCCCCGCTAAAAGCACAACGTGTCCCGGCACAAAACCGCCGCCGAGCACGCGGTCAAACTCTTTTAAGCTCGAAGAAAGGCGTTTGGTTTTATCCAAAGAGACTTGCGACAACGGTGTCAATTTAGTCTGTGTTGCCGAGCGGAATTTTGCTGAAGACGATCTGCCCAGACCGGATGCATTTTTATTCCTAGAAGTAGATGATTTTGAATACGCCGTTTCAACCATGGTGTTCCATTCTCCGCAGTTGGGACACTGCCCCACCCACTTAGAAGTTTCGTATTCACAATTCTGGCATATGTACACTGATTTAAACTTAACCATAAAAAATGTCCGGCCGGTTTTTTTGATGCGGCCCGATGCTCCCGCAGTACACCTATTATATATGTTATTTGTTAAACTAAAGTTAAATTCGAAGATTCTACACGGGTTTTCAAAGTTAACGGCCTTTTTTTATTGTTCAAAAGCTTTTCCGCCACTTTGTCCAGCAGTTCTTTTTCAATGGTTCTTCTCAGAGAGCGGGCGCCGTATTCGTCGGAATAGCCTTTTTTAAGTAGATACTGCTTGGAGGGCAGATTCACCGCCAATGAAACATTCTGCAGTTTAAGCGTCCTCGAAACTTCTGATATAAGAAGGTTTAAGATATTCATCTGGTCTTTTTGGTTGAGTTTTTTGAAAACTATTATTTCGTCGAACCTGTTTAAAAGTTCGGGTTTCAGAATCTTTTTTAAGTTGCCTTTAAGTCTATCCTCCACCTTGTCATCCGTCCAAATCTTTTCTTCAAAACCGATCCCGGCACTTTGAATCAAATCAGTCCCCAGATTGCTGGTTAATATTACAACCGCCTTTGAAAAATCGAAAACATTTCCCCGGGCGTCGCTCAGCTCCCCCTCCTCCATAATCTGCAGCAGAATATTTAAAACATCGGGATGGGCTTTTTCAATTTCGTCAAAAAGCACTACGCTTTGAGGATTCAATTCAATTTTTTGCGTAAGCTCACCACCTTCGCCGTATCCCACATAACCGGGCGGCGCTCCTACAAGCCTCGCAACGTTGTGTTTCTCGGCAAAATCACTCATATCCAGCCGGACCAGAGAACCATGTTTATTTATTTCTTTTGAAGGAAAAAACACCTCCGCCAGAACTTTTGCCAGTTCGGTTTTACCAACACCTGTAGGTCCTAAAAACAAAAAGTTTCCCAGCGGCCTCTTTTTTGACCTAAGTCCAAGTCTGGACCTCACCAGACTTTTTACAACTGTATCTACAGCGTGGTCCTGGCCGATTATTTTTCTTTTAATCTTTTCGCCCAAATCGGATAAATTCGAAACATCCATTTCTTCAGGACCCGGTTTTTTCCCTATTCCCATATCTAAAAGTGCATTATCTACTTCCCTGAGTCCTAATTTCAATTTATGGGGAGTGAATATTTCCTTTTCTTCCTTCAATAACTTGTCTTCATTTCTTTTAATTAAATTTCTGGATTTTACAGCGGAATCAAAATCCCCCGAAGCTATGCTTTTATCCAGCCTTTGGGCGAGGAAAAATGTTTTATCTACAAGTTTTTTATATCTTTCGGGAAACTTGGTTTTTCTCATAACTATGTGCGCGCAGGCCTGGTCCAATAAATCCAGACCTTTCTGAGGAAACTTCAAATCTTTTAATTCCTGCCTGGCTTTTTTATATACATATTTAACAACATCGTCCGGTATTTCAACGCTGTGAAACATTCCCAGGTATTTAGAATTCAACAGAAGCAATTTCAGGGTATAAGCCTCGTTCGGTTCGTCCAATTCAATAATGCTGAAATTTTCCAGCACGTGTTCGTTGTCGGCTGTTATTTTTTCATACAGAGACGGGGTCATAGTGGCAATAAGCTTTGTTCCCGTAGTTTCTATAGCGTTTTTGAACATGGAGTAAAAGACCGGAACGGTAAATCCGGCGTTTGTGGCAAAAAACATATTCTGAAAATTGCTTATGCTGAGAATCGTCCTTCCCAAATACCGCAACTCGTCAACCAAAGAGTTCAGGCTGATATCCACGCCTCCTTTGTTTATAATATTTGTCATAAACGCCATTAAATCAAATTCCAGAACGTGATAACCCGATAAAAGGGGCGGAACATCCATAGTGTTGATATTCCTCGCCAGCAGTTCAATTATCGAAGACTTGCCTACTCCGTTATCACCTACTAAAAGTGCATTAGTGTTATTTTTCTGCAGAAGCACCGAAACCAGCGTGTTGTATTCTTCCCTGAACAGAATAGGTCTCTCAAAATCCTTGAACACCTTTTGGTTCAAATCCTCGGAAAATGAATCTAGAAGAGGAGTTTTTCTGCCCTTCTCTATAGACTTTACTGTGTTAGGAAAAATGTTCATTTTTATCAGCTCCTGCTTAACACGCTCTGTGTCAGTTGAAGATAATATTTTAAGCATCGCAAGCAGAATATGCTCCGTTCCTACATAGGTGGATTCGAGCTTAACTGACTGGTAAAAAGCTTCTTTCACCAGTCTGCCGATATCTATTTTTATATTTTTATTCATGGAAAGTCCGGGATAAATTTTTATCAAAGCCGCCCCCATTCCCGATACTTTTATAATTGCATCTAAAAGCACATCGGCGGCAACCTTTTTATCGGAAGGTAAATTTAAAAGAACTTCTCTTGCTCTTTGCGTGAATCTGTCCATTACCATGGTTAAATGAAAATCCTAGGACTCCTCCGCCTGTCTGATGCTTAAAGCGAGCTTTTGATTTTCGGCGTCGACTTGGGTAACAACCGCGGTGACTTCCTCGCCTTCTTTTAACGGGCCGCTGGTTTCGGATACGTGAACAAGACCGTCCAACCCCTTTTCAAGATTTACAAAAGCTCCGAAAGGCACCACTTTACTCACAACTCCCTGCACTTTCGTTCCGACTTTGTATTTTTCTTCAGCTTTTTCCCAGGGATTTTCCGTAAGCCTTTTAACACTAAGGGCGAGTTTTCCTGATTCCCCGTCTATACCCAATACTTTTACCTGAACAGTAGATCCGACCGCGAAATAATTTGAGGGATGATTGACTTTCTCCCAGGCAATTTCGCTGATATGCACCAGACCTTCAACCCCGTCAAGATCAACAAAAACACCAAACGGCATGATACCGGTCACAATTCCTTCCAACACGTCCCCGGCTTTTATTTTAGCCAGTTTCTCGTGCCTCGCCTCTTCTGAATACGCACCCAACGCGTCCTTTTCCGAAAGCACCAGCCTGTTTTTGGACTTGTCCATTTCAATTATTTTTACTTTTAATACTTTGCCCGATAAAACTTTAAGAGACGCCTTAAGCTCCGATTCGCTTCCAGCCGCAAATTTTGCGATATCATTTGCAAAATGAACTCTGTCAAGATGGGAAAGCGGTATAAATCCTCTTAACCCTAAACAATCTGCAAGCAAACCGCCCTTGTTGTATTCCACAACAGTGGCTTCAAGAACCGAGCCGTCTTTAAATGCCACCTCAGCGTCGTACCATTTTCTGTCTTTTTCAGCGCGCTTTAGTGAAAGCACCATGTATCCCTGGTCATTTTCGGACTGAACCACCATGGCTATAACATTGTCGCCGGGCTTTAGAGTTTTAAAATATTTGTCCTCCGTCCCCAGCTCCGTTCCGGATACTATGCCTTCGGATTTTGCCCCCACATCAACTAAAATCTCGCCGTGAGAAACACTTACAACAACCCCGTCAATAAGATCGCCGGGACGGAATTGCTTTACGTCTACCCCCTTTTCTTCCAAGAGTTTCTGCATCTTGGAGTTTTCTTTATGAACTTTTGTAGCTTTTGACATTTATCAGATCTCAGAATTTTAATTTTAGTTTTTATTTGCTGACCGTTAATGTAATACAGAAAAAAACTAAATCAAAAAGAGATCATCCTCCTTTTATTTTTGAAGCGGCATAAAGTACAACTTTATCCGCGAGAGAAGAAGAACCGAAGGTTCTTCGTGTATGTTGCACTTATGCTGAGGCATTATAGCCAAAATATGTTGTGATAACAAGTTAATTGTGCGAGGTTAATTGACTGCGATTAGTATTTGCGTAAAACAAACAAACGCCCGAGACGACCGAAACATTTAATGAATCGACATTTTGACTGAAGGGTATTTTTACCGTTGTACCAAGGTTTTTTAAGCTATTAGGCACACCGGTGCTCTCCCCTCCGAAAACCAGCGTGAAAGGTTTTTTAAAGATTAGGTTTTGTATTTGCTCTTTCCCGTCGCCGGTTAAAATATAGATATTGTTATGATATTTACCTAAATAATTTTCAAAGCTGTCGAAATACTCGTGATTAACTTTAAACAGCGACCCCATCGAAGCCCGTATTACTTTCGGATCAAAGATGTTCACACAAGGTTTTATCAACCCTACGTTTTGAACATTAAAAGCCAAGGATGTTCTTAGAATTGTACCGGTGTTCCCCATATCATTTATGCTTATTAATAATATGTGATTGGTGTTCGGTTCAAGTTTGGATTCATATTTATAGAATTCCGCTACAATATAAGCATTCTCCATTCCCGACACACGTCTCACAAAATTATCGTCGCGTGAAACCGGGATATTTTTGTTTTTGGCATATTTGATGATTTTTTGCACTCCTCTATTCTGATCACTCTTATTACTCATATATATCTTTTTTATTTGTACTGAGTGGTTTGATATTAATTCTATGGTTGGGAAGACTCCTATAGAATATGTTGTACTCGATTTCTTGTAATTTATTTTCATAGAGGGGTATTCTTGTTGAAATATTATCAGGTTTGCAGGATTTTTTACATGCGTATCATTTATTTTAAAATAAATTAAAGGCAGGATCCCGGCGACGACCTATCTTCCCGGCATAGCCAGTATTTTCGGCGCTGGTAGGTTTAACTTCTCTGTTCGGAATGGAAAGAGGTGGGTCCCTACCGCCATCATCACCGAGATTCTGCCTTTAAAAATAAAGAGCAAAGTAAATCGCTCCCTAAAAACCGGCTAGAAAAATCCAATTAAATCATCAAACATAAGATGCGCAATAATTAGTACCGCTCGGCTGAACACATTACTGTGCGTACACCTGCAGCCTATCAACCTGGTAGTCTCCCAGGAATTGCGTCCGCCCGAAGGCGGAAGAATCTTAATCTTGGAGATTGCTTCGTGCTTAGATGCTTTCAGCGCTTATCAATACCAAACGTAGCTACCCAGCAATGCCACTGATATGACAACTGGTACACCAGAGGTTTGTTCATTCCGGTCCTCTCGTACTAGGAATGAGCCTCCTCAAGATTCAAACGATCGTTGTGGAAAGAGACCGAGCTGTCTTACAACGCTCTGAACCCATCTAACGCGCCACTTTAATGGGCGAACAGCCCAACCCTTGGGACCTACTCCAGCCCCAGGATGTGACGAGACGACATCGCATGTTCATCAACTATTACTAGTTGCACTGACTATATCTTCATCCTCTTTCTTTAGAGCCTCAGAGCTCGAAAGAGTAGGAGTCGGCGTATGATAAAAGCTTAAATTTCTGAGTAAAATACTCAAAAAGCTTTTATCTCACCCTTTCGGGATCAGTCGATACGGGGTCATTACGGAAGTTTATACAACATACTCTTAATAACGTATGGTTTAACCAATTCTGCAAACTTTCTCATACAACTATTTCTCAATCTAATTCGATAATAAATTTTATCTCTATTTAGAGAAGTAGCCAGCTGAAGCTCATTCAAAGCCTTTTTCAATATCTGCTGACTGTCTATATCAAATTGTTGAGTGTTCAGGTAAACGGTATCACGACTTTTTGAGCCATCATCCATAAACCATATAGCAAGAGAAAGTCCGTTAAGTTTAAGAGTTATTGGTACAGATTTGTAGCTTTTTCTCAAGTAAAAATCTTCAAAAGAAGAATTTAACTCTTTAATACTCGCTGTAGTAAATCTGTACGAAAACCTATTATTGCCAGATTTTCTAAGCTTGGGAGGAGTTAATACTATAGTTTTCAATTGTTCATACAACCAATAAACATACTCCTTTTGTCTAGATGAATGATTTATCTCAAGAAGAGTGTTTTTCTTTCTTCTCAAAGAGCCATCACCTAAAAGCTTTCCGACAATTATAGATTCTTGGACTTCTGTAAGACTTCCCACGGTATTCTCCATATACCGAAATTAACCCAAACAATATTTTGAGTCAATAACGATCTTTCTATTATTAATAGAATGAGGAGTTCACCGTTATTAGCCGAATTTTTGGTACGAAATTACTTTCGTAGCACCCCTTGATGTATGTCTAAGGTGCCAAACCTTGCCGCCGCTGTGGACGCTCGGGCAAGATCAGCCTGTTATCCCCGGGGTAACTTTTATCCGTTAAGTTCCGGGCTTACCAAAAAGCACTCGGAAGATCACTAAGCCCCACTTTCGTGACTGCTCGACTTGTATGTCTTGCAGTAAAGCTCCCATATACCTTTGCGCTTACAGCGCCATTTCCATCGGCGCTAAGGGAACCTTTGGGCTCCTGCGTTACCTTTTAGCAGGAAACCGCCCCAGTTAAACTGCCCTCCAGACATTGTCCTCTCCGCCGATCAGGCGGAACAGTTAGGCTTGCAACATTAACAGAGAGGTGTTTCATTGACGTTTGGGTATTAAGCCAAACTCCCTCCTACTCTACACAATCAACGTCACTAACCAATGCCAAGATGCAGTGAAGCTCCACGGGGTCTTTTTGTCCAACAACGATTAACCGGCATCTTCACCGGTAGTTCTATTTCACCGAGTTCATTGTTAAGAGAGTGTTCAAGTCGTTACGAGTTTCGTGCGGGTCGGAACTTACCCGACAAGGGATTACGCTTATATTCTTTGCCTTTTAACTCAAGGCTTAAGACAAATTTCCCTCAGAATTTGTCACTGCATGTCGCCATGCAGATGCGACTATATCTTCTCCTAATATATTAGAAGTCTGGCGTATAGTCTGTGAGGATTCTTGACTCGGAAAAACATCTGAAATGCTGTGTTTTCGCTTTCGACCTTTCCCTTCGTTTAGGATTTCTCTCAATTGAACGATTTCCTTAAGACCTTCCACATCAAGATGTTTATTTTCTTTTATCATTTGCGCGATCTCACAAAAAATGGAAAAATTCCTTTTTTTAGAGCTCGAAATGAAATGGTACGTCTTGAAGTATGGAATGACTTTCTCAATTACATCTTTTGGTTTTGTTATATCAAGTGAATAGACCAAGTCTCTTTTCCTAACTTTAATAATCCCGCAATCTAACTTTTTTTTGAGCAAGTGTAATAAAGTTAAATCCTTTTGAGAGACATTAAAGCTAAGTACAACCTGCCATTGCAGCTTGTAATCATTCTTTTTTCTCAAAGAGACGTTAAAACTACCTTCTCCTTCAACAAAACCTGCAAGAAAATATCCTAGTTTATCCTTATCAAGTCTTTCCTGCTGATTATCCGCACTTGTTACATTTTCACTAAACATACCCAAGTATTACCCAAATACATTTAGTAGTACAAGATTCTTTATTCTAATTTGAGTAGAAACTAGCATATAACATTCTAGTATAAGTATCAGACTCTACTCTAAATAAACACCACTTTTAGTGGACGGACCTCCCAGCATATAGCCAAATTTTTCATCTTTGTAGATGGAAGGGACTTTAACCCTTCACTATGGCAGCGCGACTTCAACCATAGAACAGTTTATTTTGTTACTCATTATGGCTCTTTAGACCATAAGATCCAGACATTTCTGTTGGATTCTGTATATCGCTATACAGATCGGACTATATCTTCTACAAGCTTAAAGCATGTAGCTTGGCGTATAGTCTCTGAGGACTCTCTCAAATTACGCAATTTGAGGTTGCCTGCTGATTATCCGCACCAAACAGATTTTCACTAAATAATAATTTAGTACTGTTGGATACGACGGACTTTCCAGCATATAGCCAAGTTTACCATTCCGCCAAAGGCGGATAGGAAGACGAAACACAAAACGTCTTCGTAACTACAACTGTGTTTATTATCGAGCATAAGCGAGATAACAAACTTGCTTTATAGTTACTGCTGCCGTTCACCCGAGCTTGTACCGAGAGCCAGTCCTCCACCATAGGCGGAGTGTTCACCCCCAGCTTTAACTTACGGGCACTGGGCACTCGTCGGCCCCTATACATCCTCTTACGAGTTAAGCAGAGACCTGTGTTTTTGTTAAACAGTCGCTTGAACCATTTCTGTGCCCCCCACCTTGCGATGGGGCATCCTTTTCCCTAAGTTACGGATGTAATTTGCCTAGTTCCTCAACAATGATTCTCTCGTTCACCTTGGTATTCTCTACCCGTCTACCTGTGTCGGATTGCGGTACGAGTACCGTAAAATCCATGCCCGCCTTACGGCAGGTCCCTAGAAGATTTTCTTGGAAGCTTAATCCGGCTGAATCTCCACCTCGCGGCGGATTTCCATAAACTCACGTCAAAACGCCTCTGCGGATTTGCCTGCAGAGACTGGCTCGTTTTTTGAACCCAAATTCATAATGGGCCCAGCCAATCATGCTCCGTCCCTCCATTGGTGATAGCGATTTCACGGTAGCGCAGGAATATTAACCTGCTATCCATCGGCTACGCCTTTCGGCCTCACCTTAGGGTCGGCTTACCCTCCGTTGACTGACATAGCGGAGGAACCCTTAGACTTCCGGCGGGATGGGTTTTCACCATCCTTTCGTTACTCAACTCAGCATTCTCACTTGATACCGCTCCAGTAAACCTCACGGTTACACCTTCGCAGCAGTATCAATGCTCCCCTACCACGTTGATACTCCGCAGCGGAAATACCAGTATGTTTCGTAAAAACGAAAGCAACCGGCAATTCCCGATGCGAAATACCAACATCCACGGCTTCGGTTCTTTGCTTCAGCCCCGTTAAATCGTCGGCGCAGAACCGTTTAACTAGTGAGCTGTTACGCTTTCTTTAAAGGGTGGCTGCTTCTAAGCCAACCTCCTAGCTGTCTAAACAGTTCCACTTCCTTGCCCACTAAGCAAAGATTAGGGACCTTATCCGATGGTCTGGGTTGTTTCCCTCTCGTACCACGAGATTGCCCCGCAGTACTGACTCCCAATCTAAAGCTTGTGCATTCGGAGTTTGGTAAAGGTGGGTACACTTGCGCGCCCCATCCCTTTCCAGTATCTCTACCTCACAAGCCCACAAAGATTGAGGCTATACCTAAATATATTTCGGGGAGAGCCAGCTATAGCCAAGTTCGGTAGGCGTTTCACCCCTAACCACAGGTCATCCGAGCATTTTTCAACATACAACGGTTCGGGCCTCCACATGGTTTTACCCATGCTTCACCCTGCCCATGGTTAGCTCACCTGGCTTCGGGTCTAATACTACATACTATCCGGCAGCTTCTTTCGAAGCAGCTCGGCCGCCCTATTAAGACTCGGTTTCCCTTCGCTTACACAACTTAATTGCTTAAGCTCGCATGCAGTATTAACTCGCTGAGTCATTCTTCAATAGGCACTCCGTCATCCGCCAGAGGCGGACTCCGGAAGCTTGTTTGTATACGGTTTCAGTAACTATTTCACTCCCCTGCCCGGGGTACTTTTCACCTTTCCCTCACGGTACTTGTTCGCTATCGGTGTCTTTGTGTATTTAGCCTTAGCTGATGGTCCAGCCTAATTCACACAGGGTTTCACGTGCCCCATGCTACTCTGGATCAGCCCAAGAAGGTGCGTGCGTTTCGAATACGCGGCTATCACGCTCTATGGCCCAACTTTCCAGTTGGATTCTTCTACGCAAGCACTTTGTAACTCCTTCTGGCCTTCGGCCATCAGTCGTTGCGCACTTTCGCGCTAAACTTCTTTTGACCATCTTTACCAGTGTGGGCTGTCCTAAACCCCCGTGACTAAAAAAATGGCTTCTGTTTCTTTTCCGCCAATGGCGGATTAAAGAAACAGTTTCATCTTTTTAGCCTTGGGTTTGGGCTACTTCCCTTTCGCTCGCCGCTACTTAGGAAATACATGATTTTGTCTTTTTTCCTCCAGCTACTAAGTTGTTTCAGTTCGCTGAGTTCCCATACTATTACCTATAATCCACCCGAAGGCAGACCTTCAGTAATAGACGACTTCGTATTACTACGAGCCAGGTTTCCCCATTCGGATATCCCCGAGTAATAACGCTTCTTGGCAGCTTCTCGAGGCTTATGGCAGCCTAGTACCTCCTTCATCGGCACAAAGACCCAAGGCATCCACCGTATACATTAAATATCTTAGTTTGATGATTTTAATCAACAAAGGAAGCCAAACGAGCTTACGCTTGTTTGGATTCTTTCGATGAAATATTTTGGACTTTCTATCCGGTTTTCAAAGAGCGAAGCTCGCTTGTATGAGGAAGCGCAGCCGCCTTGGCGGTGAGCAAGCTCATTCAAAGAGCGAAACTCATTTGAGCGAGTTTCACAAACAAACTCTCTGAAGCTTCATGAACTTTATACAAGCGCATAAAACCTCAGTAAGTCTGTCGGATTCTTTATGGTGGACCCGACGGGGATCGAACCCGTGACCTCTGCATTGCAAATGCAGTGCTCTAGCCAACTGAGCTACAGGCCCGCGAAGCGTGGCTGTAAGAGGAAGCGCATCCGCCGAAGGCGGAGAGCAAGCTCTTCCAGGCCCAAGCTTTTTGTTTTTTTCAAAAGTATCTTTCCTTTGTGCCCAGAAAACCTGCACTAAGAAAGCAGCCCAGTCGCGCTATTGATTTAAGCAGAAAGGTTAATTTTAAACCTTTCGTAGTGTATATTTAGATTTAGTTATTGATATTAAAGGAAATCAGAGCTTCCGTCTAAAGAATTCAATCCGCCGAAGGCGGAAGAAGGTGATTATCCCACCCGAATCAAGACATAAAGTTTGATTCGCTATGAGTCCGTTTCACACGAACTCCCATTCCGTATTGGTAGGCTATCACTACAGAATTAAGATGTCAATACATATGAAAGATCTTGCCGAAGAAGCAGTAAAATTAACATTAAAAATACACGCAGAAGATAAAAGACTTGCCGGCGATACTTATGCTGATCACTGTATAAGAGTTTACAAACTTCTGATTAAATACGGTATAAAAGACCAAAATACACTTATCGCTTCCCTGCTCCACCATGCTTACAAATATATACAAAAAGACCGCGAAAAGTTTGAGGATAATTTCGGAAAAGAACCTGCTGAAATAGTAAAAAAATACGATTTCATTTCGGGTATAAAATTAGAAAAAACCGCTCCTGCGGGATTTAACGAAAAGTACATTATTCAAGCCTATTTAAATTTGACCGAAGATATAAGACCGCTGGTCATTAGATTTGCCGATAGAATAGATAATTTAGATACGGTTTACTTGTTAGAGAAAAATCAAAGGACAGACGTAGCCAATAAATGTCTGTATTTATACGCACCGATAGCCCGTATTTTGGGGTTATCAAAAATAGTGACTGACTTGGAAGACAGAGCTTTTAAAATACTACTGCCGGGAGAATATTACAGAATCGGAAAAATCGTTGCCAAACAACTGGAAGGCACCGAGCCGGTTATGAAAGACACTGTCAAATTCCTGAACTCAATACTAAATGAGTCGGAAATACGCGCAAAAATCAACTATCGGGTAAAACATTTATACGGCATATACAGAAAGGCTCTATATTACAAGGCAATCAACAAATATACTGGTAGAAATTACGAAGGAATATATGACCTGGTCGGAATGAGTATTATAGTTGATACCACCGAAGATTGTTATAAAGTTGAAGGTATTTTGAACGAGTTATGGGAAAATATCCCGGAAGAAAGAGACGATTATATAAACAGGCCGAGAGAACTTGGATACAAAGCAATACACAATGTTTTCTATATAAAAAAGGATTTTCCGGTGGAAGTACAAATAAAAACTTTTGAGATGTACACAACAAACATGGATCTCCACAGAATATTTTACCGAAGCAGCGAAAAAACTTCCGAGCAATTCATGAAATACACAAACAAAGACCCGCTTTGGTTTAAAAATTTGAATTACTGGCGGATCGAAAAATCCATTAAATCTAATACCCTTAAAACTCCTTTCGGAAAAAATGTATATGTATTCACACCTAAAGGAGACATTATTGAACTTCCTAAGGGGGCAACCGTTATTGACTTTGCTTATGCCGTCCATTCCGATATTGGAAACAGATGTTCGGGTGCATATGTGAACGGAAAAATAGAAAAACTCGACTACATAGTCAACGACGGCGATTACATAAAAATTAAAACGGCCAAAAACAAAAAGCCCAGCGCCGACTGGCTGAAAACCGCTAAAACTTCAAGGGCAAAAACAATCATCCGCAGGGAGCTTGCAGGGGGCTAAAGTTATAATAAGCGCTTTAGGTAAACGTACAGCCTTGCTGCGCGAACCAAGGCTTTATGCCGTGTTTAGGGATTCATAATTCATTATAAATATGCGTTGTGGTAATATTGCAAAACAGAAAAGCTTTTTGGGTGATTAGCTCAGTTATCCTTTGCGTAAGCAAAGCATCGCTGAAAGCGATTTTAGAGCGCTTCTCTGAGAATTTTGGGTCGGTAGCTCAGTTGGTTAGAGCACTTCTCTGATAAGGAAGTGGTCGGAGGTTCGATTCCTCCCCGACCCACCAAAATTCGCTAAATGCTACTGCATTTATCTAAAGGAAGAGGTCCATGTCCTTTTGAAAAAAAGCTTCAGCGAAGCTGAACTTCGATTCCTGGATCACCCACCAAATTAATTTTAATCACAAAATCCCCAAATAATTAGCCAAAGACTCATCCAAGTCGGAAGTAATAAGACTATTAATTTCACTTGGCTTTACCCATTTTACTTCTTCTACCTCATGCAAATCGGTAACCTCAAATTGAGCGTCTGAAAGCAATTTGCAGGCTATATAATTAATATATACATTTGAACCAGGATATAATCTTTGATTGATTAAATCATAAGCCCCCACAATGTAGCCTGTTTCGTTACGCACTTCTCTCACTACCGCTTCGGGAGAGGACTCAGCAAATTCAACAACTCCGCCGGGAAAAACCCAGCTCAATTTATGGCCGCCTAAATGATCATCCTGATCTTCGGGATTTCTTTTTATCATCAATACTTCACCGTTATCGTTAAAAACAATGCCGAGGGCTATAGTTTTTGGGGCGTTTTTTAATTCTAATTCTTCCATACACTAAAGACAGAAACTCATTCAAAAGATAAAAGGCGGAAAGAATGTTCACTTGAAGGTTTAAGCTTACCTTCAAACTTGCTCGCACCCGATTCGTGAGAAACTCAGGTGCAGATTCAATACAGTCTTAGAGCTATATTCCTGTATTGTGTGTTTCATATTTCGGTAGGCTTTTGACCCGCCGATTGCGGGAAAGACACTACAGATCAAAAACACGTTTTTCTCCTTTAGAAAGGAGGTGATCCAGCCGCAGATTCCCCTACGGCTACCTTGTTACGACTTCATCCTCATCACTGGCTCCAACTTGGGCCCATTTTCATGAGACTTAAGGTGGCTCCAGCTTTGCTGACGTGACGGGCAGTGTGTGCAAGACCCGAGAACGTATTCACCGGCGTGTAGCTGACCGCCGATTACTAGCGATTCCAACTTCATGAAGTCGAATTGCAGACTTCAATCCGAACTGAGACGCGCTTTAAGAGATTTGCTCGGCTTCGCAGCTTTGCTCCTCGCTGTACGCGCCATTGTAACATGCTTCTGGCCCCAGGCATAAAGGCAATACTGACTTGACTTCTTCCCCGCCTTCCTCCGCCTTGCGACGGCAGTTCCGCTAGAGTGATACAACTAACGGTAGGGGTTGCGCTCGTTAACCCACTTAAGGGTACGCCTCACGGTACGAGCTGACGACAGCCATGCAACACCT
>Ga0209542_10000842_pt1 | contig 72978 bp, 75 predicted proteins | sample RifCSPhighO2_01_FD_184028 | JGI IMG/M metagenome (GOLD analysis project Ga0209542, IMG submission 184028) | Soil microbial communities from Rifle, Colorado - Rifle CSP2_plank highO2_0.1 (SPAdes) (version 2) | ecosystem: Environmental > Terrestrial > Deep subsurface > Rock core/Sediment ...
TTCCTTCATCAGTACATTCAAGTCCGTTGTACCAAGAGTGATTATCTACTTTCAAGTCAATGGCACCAGCCGTAAAGGTGTTGCCAGTTGATGTCTCCGTGTCAGAGAAGAAAGCGCCTGTTGCGCCTAGAACTACAACTCCGACCACCGCTATCATACTCAAACTAAGTAATATTTTTTTCATTGTAATTTTGTTTGTTAGTCGTTAGGTCTTGCCTAACGACAAGTTAATAATAAAACATTAATAATAAAATTTTTTAGACTCCTTAACCCCTCTCTCCCGAACTCAATATTTTCTAAGTGCAGGATGGGGGGATAAAAGAATTAAAAAATTTAAAAAATTTATCGACCTTTTTGTTTTTTAAAAAAACAAAAACCACAAGCCGAAGACTTCGGACTGTGGTTTTTGTTCTTATCGTTTAAATATTTTTTTTGATAATTTATTTTTAACATAAATCAGATTCGTTAAGTTAATCTTGTATCTTTACCCTGACACCCTCACGTATTCTTGGATTCCTACAAGAATCTTGATTTATCTCTTTATCTCCACACACTACCTCTCATCCCCCAACATGTCAAATAATCATTTTGTGGATAAACTGTTAATAAAAAGAATTATAATAAACTATAATAATATGGAATATCAACCCCCTAGGCGTTGCCTAGGGGGTTGAGTAAAGAAAGCTCAACGACGGACACTAAATAAAGGAATCTGCTTTAAAAAAGCAATTATTTAGTGCCCCTCATTGAGCTTTACAGAACTTTACTTGACTTGCCTATAGTTTAGCACAGACTAGACATCTTGTCAAACCTGTGTGATAAATAGTAACCCCCTAGGCGTTGCCTAGGGGGTTGAGTTATGTTATGCTCTAAGTATGAGCTTGCGAAAACAATCTTTTGCTCCTGGTGAGTATTATCATCTATATAATCGCGGTACCGAGAAAAGAATAATCTTTCGAGACAAAAAAGACTATGAACGTTTTTTGTTTTTGATGTATATTTGCAATACTACGCGAAGTGTTAAGTTGGCAGACATGGGTGAAAATTTTGATAGGGAAGAAACCATTGTTGACATAGGAGCATATTGTTTAATGCCGAACCATTTTCACATTTTTGTTTATGAAAAAACAGAAGGTGGTATTTCAAAATATATGCTTAAGCTTATGACTGCATATTCAATGTATTTTAATAAAAAACATGATCGGACTGGAAAATTATACGAAGGAGTTTTTAAATCAAGCCACGCTGGCAAAGATACTTATTTAAAATATCTTTATTCCTATATACATCTTAATCCGGCAAAATTAATCAATAAAAATTGGAAGGAAAAGGAGCGACGTAAAAACACGGCAGAGTTATTGCAGTATGTTTTTAATTATCCGTATTCAAGTATCTTGGAGTATAAGATTAATAAATTTAAAATTGTAAATCCATCAGTATTTCCTGAATACTTCAAAAATCCAGCTGATCACAAGAAAGAGCTTTTTAGTTGGCTAAACTTTACCCCCTAGGCGTTGCCTAGGGGGTAACGCCTAGGGGGTTGCTCTTAATTAAAATACTCTGGAGTATTTTTAGACATCCAGTCCAGGAGTCCTCGCATGATGGATGATGCGTTTGCACCTCCACCCGTTGGACCAGCCTCCATCATTACAGCGAAGGCGTATCTAGGGCGCTCAAATGGGAAAAAACCAATTACCCAAGAATTAACTTTATTTTTTGCGACACCTATCTGGGCTGTCCCGGTCTTTGCAGCAACTTCTACATAGGGAACATTCAATGCCACCGCTGTGCCGTAGCTAACTGCCTGCCTCATTCCATCCCGAACTATGTCATAATATTCCTTTTGTAAATCAATCATAGAAATTTTTTCTTCTTCTTTTTTATCTCCCAGAACAAAATGCGGAGTAATGAGTTTTCCAGAGTTTGCAACTGCCGATATGGCTCTTGCCATTTCCATTGGTGTCACTTGAAAGCCATACTGCCCGATAGCAGTATTGTAAGTATCCCCCACCCGCCAAGGATCCCCTTTGAAATTATTGGCTTTCCATTCCGGACTTGGGATAGTACCAGAAGTTTCATCTGGTAAATCAACTCCTGTTACCTCCCCAATACCAAAGAGTCTTACATATTTTTCAATCCTTGCTATGCCTAGACCTTTTTGGTCCTCAAATCCGCCCCCTATCGTGTAAAAATAAACGTCAGAAGACACTGCTAATGCTTGTCTCATGTCCGTCCACCCGTTCGCTCTCCAGTCTTTGAAAACTGTTTCTTTGTCTGGAAAATATGGATTCGGAATTGAAATTGAGCCGGTTGATAATATTTTTTTATATTGGTCGATCACGCCTTCGGCTAGCGCCCCCAGAGCAAGAAATGGTTTAACGATAGAGCCGGGTGTATAAAGTCCAGAAATAGTTCTATCTAAAAATACTTTTCTTTTATCTTCCAAATAGCCTTGTATAATAGCGCCCTCTTTGCCCAAAGAAAGAATTTCAGAATTATATTCTGGAAAGCTAGTGGAAGTTATAATTTCTCCATTCGTAATATCCATCAATACACCCGCTCCTCCGCTAAACGAATTACTTTCTGATAATCTTTTAATCAAAGTAAATAATTCAGTCTGGATACGCGAATCAACAGTCGTCACTAGATCAGCTCCACGCAGGGGCGCATTTACAATGTTTTCTGAATGTATTTTTTTATAAACATCAGTTTCTATTATTTTTGAACCATTTTCGCCTTTAATTACGTCATTGTATTGTTTTTCAAGTCCGTCTTTGCCAATAAATTCACTCTGCCAAAAATTACCGGTTTTATCCTGCGCGGGATAACTTACATAACCCAGTAAATGTGAAAACCCCGACGGCAGGTATGTGCGAGTAGGGAAAATGGAGTCTTCTGACTTCTTATTCCAAGCAAGTTCGGTTTTATTTCTGTCATAGATTATCCCCCTGTCAGCAAAAATTATAACTTTTTCCAAAAAATTATTTTCACTTCGATTAAAATAAGTTTCTCCTTTTTGTATTTGTAGATATCCCAACCTAGTTCCAAATATTATGGAAGAAATTATAAAAAAACCACCAAGGAAAAGAATGGTTCTTTTGGAAATTGGTTTTTCTATTCTGCCCTCAAATTGCTGGCGGTCGAAATTCTGCAAATTTTGAGAATCAAGAAAAATCTCATCTGGCTCTACTAAAAAATTAGCATTTTTAATTTTTTGTTTTCTAAATAGCTTTCTAATCATTTGATTATACTATCGGGAATAAAACGAACTTTTCTTTTTAAAAACTCTAAAACGACCAGAAATAATATAGAGGTAACAAAAGAGAAGAAAACCATATAAGAAAACCTTATTTCTTCTACTCCATAAAGTAAATCTGAAAGAAAAAACAAGAAAATGGCTTCTACAAAAAAAGAAAAATATATCATTCCAGCAAGCGCCAAAAGAGCAGAGACCCAAAAGGGCATGAAAAGTATTGATAATAAGAGAATGAAGGATAGGAAAATTCTAAGTATCATAATACTTATATTACACGCTTTAGAGAGAAATTCCAACTAGAATATAAGTCGCCAAATGAAACGTACAATTAAAAAGAAGAAAAAGAAAAATACACTATAAAAAACTAACTGGCTATTGAAACTATTTTTTCTAAATTCCTCTAGAGCATTCACAACGGCAATGATGGGCTTAGATAAAAAGTCTGGAGTTTTTTCTCCTATAATTTTCTTAATATTTTTGATTTGTTCGTATCCGGCATTGTTAGTCTCTGCACTGGAATTTTCTTCAGGAATTACTTCGGCATTTGCTATTTGATAGCCAAGAAACAAGAAAAATATTAAAAGAAAAACAATCCCAATCTTTTTAAACATGCTTATATTATACTGCTTTTATTTTATTTGGGCTAGTTTGGAAGCTAGTCCAGTATAATTTTGGGGAGTTATTTTTCTTAATTCTTTTTTTACTTTATCTGAGACATGTAAATTATTTATAAAAAGGCTGAAATCTTCTTTAGATACTACCCTCCCACGAGTGAGGGCTTTTAGTTTTTCGTATGGAAACTCCTGTCCTTCCCTTCTTAAAATCGTTTGAATTGCTTCTGCTATGATTTCAAAGTGACTGTTCAACACCTCAAGAACTTTTTTTTCGTTTACTTTTATTTTACTTAAACCTTTAAGTAAATATTCATAAGCAATAAGAGAGTGGGAAAAAGCTGTACCGAAATTCCTCTCTACGGTAGAATCTGAGAGGTCACGCTGGAGTCTGGAGACTGGCAATTTGCGAGCGAAAAATTCAAAGAACGCGTTAGCCATTCCTAAATTTCCTTCACTATTTTCAAACTTTATCGGATTGATTTTGTGAGGCATAGTAGACGACCCGACAGTACCCTCTGTAGATTTCTGCACAATCCAATCATCGCTGATGTAGCGCCACATATCTTGATTGAAATCTATAAGAATAGTGTTTATCCTCCTTAGTGTATCAAAGACGGCTACATAACTGTCGTGACATTCAATCTGGGTAGTTATCAAATTCGCTTCAAGTTTTTGAGAACGCCCTTTGTTGAAACTTTCAATAAAATTCTTGCTGAATTTAAGCCAATCAATTTTAGGATATGCTGTCATGTGAGCATTGTAATTGCCCGTAGCTCCATTTAATTTTGATTGAATTTTGATACTGGCAAGACCACCCATTTGCTTTTCTAAACGAGCGACAAAAACTTTCATCTCTTTGCCGAAAGTAGTGGGGCTAGCGCTTTGACCATGCGTGCGTGCAAGCATTGGTAGATTTTTGTATTTTATGGCAAGCTTTTTCAAGCTATCAATAATTTCTTTAATTTTTGGTTTTATTACTTTATCCAACGCATCTGAAACCATAAGAGAGTAAGCTATGTTGTTTATATCTTCGGAGGTCAAAGCAAAATGAATCCACTCAATATTATTTTTGAGTGAAGTTTTAGCAAGCTTCATTTTCATAAAATACTCTACTGCTTTGACGTCATGGTCCGTGGCTTTTATGTTTTTGTACCCCACTGTTTCAATATCAGAAATTATTTGAGCATCTTTTTCTGAAAGACCGTACAAAGACCTGACTAGTTTTTTCTCTCTTTCAGATAATTTTCGTAATTTAATTTTAAGTGAAGAAAGTGCAATTAAATACTCTCCCTCAACCATCAGCCGGTAGCGCAGGAGTCCCCTCTCGCTAAAGATCGGAGAAAGAGCGAAAGATGATTTCTTGTAGCGTCCATCTATGGGGGAAATTGAATTTAATGACATTTTATAAATTTTTTACGTTATTTGTAATTCTCTCTGTGGCGGATTGTGAAAAATCGTGATTAAACGGCCTACCTGTTATCGTTTCATAAATTTCTATATACCGGCGAGAAAGCTCTGCCACAAGCTCGGGTGGAGCTTCCGGCAAGACTTCGTCCTTGTATGGGTCAGAGTGGTCTTTAAACCACAACCTTAAAAATTCTTTGTCAAAATATTCTGGTTCTTCGCCTTTATTAAAACGTTCATCATAACTCTTCGCCTTCCAGTAACGGGAAGAATCTGGAGTGTGAATTTCATCTATTAATGTGAGTTTATCATTTTCATCCAATCCAAATTCGTATTTTGTATCTACTAATATTAACCCTTTCTGTAAAGCCACTTCCTGCCCACGAGTGAAAATTTTAATTGCCTTGTCAGCCATTTCGTTCCAAAGATTCTCTTCCACTATCCCCTCTGCCACAACCTCTTTTGGTGTTATCGGCCTATCATGCTCATCGGATTTAGTCGTGGGAGTGAGGACTGGTTTATCTAATTTTTGATTTTTCTTTATTCCTTCCGGAAGAACAAAATTTCCAAAATCTCTTTGACCTTCTTTGTAATGAGTCCAAAGCGAAGTATTTGTTGAACCAGTAATATACCCACGCACAACCATTTCTATTGGAATTACTTTGCACTTTTTTGCGACTACAACATTCGGGTCAGGGGTACTCAACACGTGATTGGGAACAATATCTTTCGTCTGCTCAAACCAAAACAAACTGATTTGATTAAGAACCTCTCCCTTGAAGGGTATGCTAGCAATATTTCGGTCAAAAGAAGAATGTCTGTCGGTAGAAATAAGCGTGATATAGTCGGGCTTGATATAGATATCTCGTACTTTGCCGACTTTTTTTTCACCTAAATTTGTAAAATTAGTTTCCGTTAAAACATCATTGATATGCTTTTGTATTAGTTTGATATCCATGCTTATTTTATTTGAGTTATAATCTATTATATAATTAATTATAACAAAATTACTCTCCCCGACCCTTTAATAATTTTACCAATTTCATAAATATGATAGTTCGAATATTTTTTAAGAATTGCCTCTATTTTTTCTTTTTCTGATTTTGGTACGACCAATACAAGTCCTATACCCATATTAAACGCTGTATACATTTCTTCTTCGCTTACGTTACCAATTTTTTGGATAAAAGAAAATATTGGAAGCGTCGGCCATGAACCTTTGGTGATTTCTGCATCCAAAACTTTAGGAAGAATACGTGGGATGTTTTCAATAAGTCCTCCACCTGTTATGTGCGCAATGCCTCGTATATCCACACCAGAATCTAGAATTTCCAGGACAGGCTTGGTGTAATTTAGATGCACTTTTAGAAGTGCTTCACCTACTGTCATTTTAAGTTCAGGAACTTTTGTTTCTACGGTATGTTTAGCTTTTTCAAAAATTAATTTACGCGCAAGGGAGAAACCATTTGTGTGAAGCCCCGATGAAGCAAAGCCAAGAACAACGTCCCCTTCCTGAACTTTCTCTCCAGTTATTATTTTTTCTTTCTCCACTACACCGGTGATACACCCAGCAATATCATGCTCACCCTTGGTATATACTCCCGGCATTTCTGCAGTTTCTCCACCGATAATTGCCACTCCCGCCTCACGGCAAGCCCTCGCCATACCAGTTACCATTTGCTCCATTTCTTCTGGCACGAGTGTTTCATTTGCTACATAATCTAAAAATGTGAGTGGTCGCGCACCCATCGCTATTATATCGCCACAGCTATGTCCCACAATGTCTTCGCCGACAGAGTCATACTTCCCTGCCATTTTTGCAACAGTAAGTTTAGTACCAACACCGTCAATACTCTGGACTAAAATTGGATGTTGAAAAGATTTCAAAACTGCCCCTATGTCAAAAAGTCCGCCAAAATGTCCAATGTCAGTAAGCACCGCACTGGTGTGTGTACTTGCCACACTTTCTTTAATCCGCCTAACAACCTCATCCCCTGCCTCAATATTAACTCCAGCTTGCGCATATTGATTTTTCTTTGCACTCATAATTATTTTTCCAGATATTTCTTAAATCCAATTTCGGAAAGTTTATTGCCTTTGGATTCTGTCTCATCGCTCATTTTTTTCTTATAAGCGATTAATTTTTCTTCCATTTCTTTGTCATTTGTGGCGAGTATTTGAACAGCCAAAATTCCTGCATTTTTACCAGCGTTTATTCCTACTGTTGCCACTGGCACTCCAGGAGGCATCCCGACAGTTGAAAGAAGAGAGTCAAGCCCGTCTAAACTTTTTGTTTTTACTGGTATACCAATCACAGGCAGAGTTGTCAGAGATGCGACTACTCCAGCCAAATGGGCTGCTCCTCCCGCTCCGGCAATAATAATTTTTATTCCACGTTCTTTTGCCGTAGTAACATATTTGTGAACAATGTCAGGCGAACGATGGGCTGAAGCAACGGTGATGTCATAAGATACATCGAACTCTTCAAGTATTGTTCCAGCTTCAGCCAAAACTACCAAATCAGAATCCGAGCCCATAATAATTCCAACTTTGATATCTTTTTTCATAAAGTTATCTTAGCATTATTTTTGATAAAACAAAAAAGAATTAATGCTTAAAATGTCTGAAGCCTGTCATGACCATAGCCATATTGTATTTATCCGCCATATCTATTGAGGCCTGGTCGTTCTTTGAGCCTCCTGGATGCACCACAGCGCTTATACCAGCTTCTCCGGCAAGCTCTACGCAATCAGGAAAAGGAAAAAAGGCTTCAGAAGAAAGCACCGCACCCGAAAGTGAAAAACCAAACCTTCCTGCTTTCTCTATTGCTTGCTTCAAAGCATCGATGCGTGAAGTTTGCCCACAACCCATAGCAATAAGTGTGCCGTCTTTCACTAAGGCAACAGAATTGGATTTCAAATGTTTCGTGGCCACTCCAGCAAAAATCATATCTTTTTTCTCTCTTTCCGTTGGCTCACGTTTGCTTACAACTTTTAAATCCTCCGCGTTCTCCACGTGAACGTCGCGGTCTTGAGTAAGAATCCCCGTAAAGCTTGTACGCATTTGTTTCGTCGGAAGAATTGGATTATTCCATTTCAAAATACGAATATTCTTTTTCTCTTTTAGGATTTCAAGTGCTTCTTCGGTAAAGTCTGGAGCAATTATTACTTCTACGAAAAGTTCTTGTTCTTTAATAAGCTTCACGATATCTTCTCCGATAGTTCTGTTGGTGGCAACTATACTACCAAAGGCTGAAAGAGGATCCGCATTATATGCCGCTTTATAAGCATCGAGCAGGCGTCCTTCTTCTCTCATCGCAAGACCGCAGGCATTCATGTGCTTGATAATAGCAACAACAGGATCTTTGAAATCATAAACAGTCATTATGGCAGCCTCGGTATCTATTAGATTATTAAAAGAGAGTTCTTTGCCGTGAAGCTGTACAAAACTTTCGGAAAGGTCTCCTATAAATTCCGCCATCTGGTGTGGATTTTCTCCGTAACGAAGTGGTGAACCTTCGAAATATCCACGAATGGCGGTATCATACATGCTCGTTATCGCGAAGGCGTCACCAGCAAAGGTTTTACGTTCCTTTAGAGTGGTTTCCCTCCCTCTCTTAAGTATTTCTAAAAGTCTTCCATATTGATTCTTAGAAGGAATGACTACGACGTCGTTGAAATTTTTCGCGGCTGCGCGAATAAGCGACACTCCGCCGATGTCAATTTTTTCAATAATTTCTTCCTCGCTTGCTCCATTTTGGCGCGTTTCCTCAAATGGGTAAAGGTCTATTATCACCAAATCGATGTCTTCTATTTTGTGTTTCGTTTTTTCTTTCTGGTCATTTTTATCATCACGGCGATTTAAAATACCGCCAAAGATCTGTGGTTGCAGTGTTTTTACCCTGCCACCAAAGACAGCAGGAAAATTTGTAATCGTTTCTACCTCTGTCACAGGAGTATTGAGTTTGCGAATAAATTCTGCTGTACCTCCTGTAGAAATAATTTTCACGTCATGCTCGTGGAGAAGCTTGATGATTTCATCAAGTCCATCTTTGTTGAAAACTGAAATTAAAGCGCTGTTGATTTTTTTGTTCATATTTAAATTCTCCAATAACTTTATCATATTAAATCTCTTATTCAAATTCCGTAGTGGCTGGTGGTTTGGGAGTCATGTCAAAAAAAACACGAACGATATCTTTGTGTTTCGTCAGCGCATTTGTAATTTCGTTTATTATTTCTTCGGAAAAATAATATCCCTTCACTGTCATAAAGTCCGATGTTTGCACCGCGCGGATAGCTAAAGAGTGTCCGTAAACTCGCTCGTCCCCTTTTACTCCGACAGAATTTACTCCAAGAAGTGCAACTATGAGCTGGGATATATGTTTTGCTATATCATATTTTTTAATAATATCGTTCACAGTTCTGTCTGCTTCTCGCACCAGCTCTATTCTGTCAACTGAAACAGGTGTACCTACTACACGCAAAAATAAGCCTGGGCCAGGAAAAGGATTGCGTTCATGCACTACTTTTGGTAGTTTCATGACACGAGCAAGTTCGCGAATTTCGTATTTAAATAAGTTTCTAAATGGGTGCAAGTCATCCACTTCCCAAGCCAGACCCACATTGTGATGTGTCTTTATCATTGCCGACTCCCCCACTTTTCCGCTCTCAATGATGTCGGTGGCTAAAGTCCCTTGTGCGATAAAACCAGCGTCGTGTTTTTTTATTTGTTCTTCAAAAATTCTTTTGTAAACCTCGCGGAATTTTGCTCGTTTTTCCTCTCCATCAATAGTAGTGCCTATTTTTTTTATAAATTCTCCTTCAGCTTTGATTACAACTAAATTTTTAACTCCCGCATGGTCTGCGTTTTCTTTTATTTCTTCAAGTTCATTTGCTCTCAGTCCTCCTGTGTCGATTGTAACGCAGACGAGTCGCTCCCCTAGGACAGACGCTAAGACTCTAGCCAAGGTGGTAGAATCCACCCCACCAGAAAAACCCAAAATGATATTCTTTTTATTTTTTTCTTTATTAACTACAGCCAAAACATCTTTTTGAATTTCGTGAATTAAGTTCACTGGGTCCCAGTCCTTTACACAATCTGCGAGTGTAAGGAAATTCTGTAAAATCTTTTTGCCTTCTTTTGTATCTACAACTTCAGGATGAAATTGAATTCCGAGAACACGACTATCTTTATCAGCCATGGCTGATATGCCGCCCGAGACAGCAATAGAAGTGAAATCTTTCGGAAGTGTAGTTACCGTATCTCCATGACTTGCCCAGACTTCTGTTTTCTGAACGATACCTAAAAAAAGCGGGTTCTTTGTGTCTAGAGTGGCAAGCGCTGGACCGTATTCGCGATGCAGATGTGGACGCTCTACTACTCCGCCTAATTTATGTGCAAGAAGTTGCATGCCGTAGCAAATTCCCAAAATAAAATATTTCTTACCACTAGTGTCTAGAGTGCTTGGGAAAGTGGGCGCCCCCTGATTGTGCACGCTGGAGTTGCTACCAGAGAGAATGACTGCCTTGGGAGTATTTTTTGAGAGCCACGCATCGGCTTTCTTGGGTGACAGTATTATACTCCGCACTCCAAGTTCGCGAAGGGTTCTACCGATGAGTAGTGTATACTGACTTCCATAATCCACGATAAGGACTTGTATATCGTTCATTTATCTATGATATATGAAAACCACTCACAAGAAAAGTGAAGGAGGGTGGTAATATTTTGAAAAATTTATTTTTATGCTAATATACTTAATATATTATGTCGTCAAAAAGCTGGAAAAATTTCAAAGAAGGGCTTACTTATGACGACGTTTTGCTCGTACCCCAATATTCGGAAGTTCTACCTCGAGATGTTGATGTTTCTTCTAATCTAACTAAAAAAATAAAGCTCCATATCCCAATTATCTCCGCCGCCATGGACACCGTAACCGAAGCAACAATGGCGATAGCTATGGCGCAAGAAGGAGGCATTGGCATTATTCATAAAAACATGAACATGGAGAAGCAGGCAGCTGAAGTGCGCAAAGTCAAACGTTCTGAAAGTGGAATGATTCACGACCCAATTACTCTTCCCGAGAATGCACTACTTAAAGAAGCACTTGCTATTATGAAAGAAAATAAAATTGGCGGTATCCCAATAGTTAAAAAAAACATGGAGCTCATTGGAATCTTAACTAACCGCGATTTACGATTTCTAAAAAATCTAGAACTGCCTGTGGGTCAAGTAATGACTAAAACAAATTTAATAACTGGCAGTCTCGGCACAGATTTAAAAGAAGCAGAAAAAATACTTACAAAACATAAAGTTGAAAAACTACCGTTAGTTGATAAACAGAACAAACTCATCGGACTTATTACCTATAAAGACATAATGAAAGTAAAATCTCGCCCGAATTCTTGCAGAGATAACTTGGGTCGTTTAAGGGTGGGGGCTGCGGTCGGGGTAACGACCGATACCCTAGAGAGAGTAAGAGGACTTTCATTCAATGGAGTTGATGTCATAGTCATTGATACTGCTCACGGACATTCCAGGGGAGTGATTGAAATGCTAAAGAAAATAAAAAAAGAATTTCCGAAACTAGAAGTTATCGTTGGGAACATTGCCACCAGAGAAGCAGCTATGGATTTGGTTAGGGCTGGAGCCGACGCCATAAAAGTGGGCATTGGACCTGGGTCAATTTGCACCACTAGAGTTATCGCCGGCGTGGGTTTCCCCCAATTCTCGGCTGTATATGAAGTTGCCAAGGCTATAAAAGGCTCTGGTGTGCCAATTATTGCTGATGGAGGAATCAGGCACACTGGAGACATTCCGAAGGCAATAGCGGCTGGAGCAAGTTCTATTATGTCAGGTTCACTTTTCGCCGGAGTTGAAGAATCTCCTGGTGAAACAATAATTTTGGAAGGTAGAAAATATAAAACTTATCGTGGTATGGGGTCTGTTGAAGCAATGCAGGTCGGTTCCAAAGATAGATACTTTCAAGACACAGAAGATGATATAAAAAAACTTGTACCCGAGGGAATAGTGGGAAGAGTTTCTTTTAAAGGCAAACTCTCTGAGGTGGTGTATCAACTCGTCGGAGGATTGCGAGCTGGTATGGGATACTGTGGAGCACAAGATATCAAAACTCTCCAGAAAAAAGCGAATTTTGTCAGGATTACCCAATTCGGCATAGAAGAGAGCCATCCGCATGATGTTATTATTACTAAAGAATCTTCTAATTACAGTTTAGGAGATTAAGTAAATATTTTTATTTTTTAAATGAAAAAACCTAAAAATAAAAAAGGATTTGTTGATGTGGTTGTTGGACTTCAATGGGGAGATGAAGGAAAAGGAAAAAACATAGATGAACTTCTTTCCAATGGAGTTTATTCTGGGGTTGCTCGCTTTCAAGGCGGGGCCAACGCGGGACACACCCTTAAACTGGGAAATATCACATTTATTGGGCACATCATACCCTCTGGTTGCCTCCAGGAAGATATAGAATTATATATTGGTAATGGCGTCGTAGTTGACGTAGTATCGTTAATTACAGAGATAGCACAACTTAAAGGTTTGGGTTTCAATGTTGCTCCTCGCCTTTATATTTCAAATCGGGCAAAATTAGTTTCATATTTACACCCTTTTTTGGACCAAGCTGAAGAGCATTATAGAAGTAAAGGAGGATCCAAGATAGGCACCACAGCAAGAGGCATAGGTCCTGCTTATAGTGATACAAGGGCGCGCAGAGCGCTTTTGCTTGGCGATGTGCTACTTCCTGATTTTGAGCAAAAGGAGTCAAATCTGTCAGAGTTTCATATGAATCTTTTGAATATGTATAGAGAAAAATATAATTTTGAATACTCCGATGAAAAAATCAAAGAAGCTAGAGAAAAATGGCTCCGTGCTATAAAAGAGCTCAAGAAATTACAAATTTGTGATTTATCTTTTTTAATACAAAAGAAATTATCGGAAGGGAAAAACATCCTAGCTGAAGGCGCGCAAGGGGTGATGCTTGATATTGATTTTGGAGATTATCCGAATGTTACCAGCTCGAATACATTACCTGGAAATGTTTGTTTGGGTCTGGGCATACCTCATACCAGAATACGGAATATCTATGGCGTTATAAAAGCTTACACAACCAAGGTTGGTGGAGGAGATTTTCCGGCCAGAATTCAAGACCAGAAGTTGGAGAAACTTTTTCAAGACGCAGGACAAGAATTTGGAGCGACAACTGGTCGCCCCAGAATGTGTGGCTGGCTTGATTTGTTTGCACTTCGTTATGCTATTTCGCTTTCGGGAGTTAATAAAATTTTTATAAACAAAGCTGACATCTGTCTGACTGATAAAATAAAAGTTGTGACAGGATACAAAAAAGATGGAAAAACTTTAAAAGAGTTCCCACTTTATTTAAAACAAGTTACAGACGTAGTGACAGAAGACATGCCAGGCTGGGGAGATAAAAATTATGGAGTTAACGACAAGCGAAAAGTTTCTAAAGAACTTGCTTTATATTTAAAATACATAAAAAACAAGCTCTCTGATTTAAAAGTAGATATTGCATCAGTCGGCACTGGACCAGACCGAGAACACTTTTTTAACTGGGATAATTAATTTAAAGATATATCAGAAGCGGATTTACCTATATCTTTGCGATACTGCATACCTTCAAAAGAAATTTTTTTTATGGCATCATATGCGGTCACCAAGGCCTCTTTGAGGGTTGGGCCGACTGCGCTTACTCCCAACACTCGCCCACCGTTTGTCACCAGTTGGTTGCTATTACTAACCAACTGAGTTCCGGCATGAAAAACAAGAATATTTTGGTCATTTTCTGCTTCTCCTATGCCTTTAATCTCTTTACCTTTTTCGTAGCTTCCGGGATAACCACCTGAAGCCAGAGCAACGTTACAGGCGTAAGTATCTTTTTTGAAGCTTATTTCTAAATCAGCAATTTTCCCATCAATAGAAGCGTCCACAATATCTAGAAAATCAGTTTCCAAAAGTCGCATGTATGCTTGCGCCTCCGGGTCACCGAAACGCGAATTAAATTCAAAAACTTTCGGTCCTTCTGGAGTAAGCATTATGCCGGGATACAAACATCCAACGAACGGCCTGCCTTCTTCCGCCATACCCAATATGGCCGGCGCTATAATTTCCTTTTCTATACGCACCATCAGCGCATTATCTACGAAGGGTAGTGGTGCGATTACTCCCATTCCTCCAGTGTTGGGTCCGTGGTTGCCATCGTATATACGTTTATGGTCTTGAGATGATGGAAAAGTTTTCCATGACTTCCCGTCAGAAATAGCATGGATAGAAATTTCTATGCCTTGCAAATATTCTTCAATTACCACTTCGTTACCTGAATCGCCAAAAATTTTATCCACTAGGATTTTTTGGAGTGCTTCTATTCCCTCTTCTGTCGTTTGGGCAACGGTTACCCCCTTTCCTAAAGCCAAACCGCTTGCCTTCACTACCACTGGGAGTTTCCCTTTTTCTATATAAAATTTTGCTTTATCAAAATTTGTAAAAACTTCATAATTAGCTGTAGGAATATCATGTCTTCTCATGAAATCTTTTGCGTATGCTTTGGACCACTCGAGCTCGCAGGCAGCTCGGCTGGGCCCCCAAATACGTAATTTTTCTTCTTGAAAAGCATCCACTATCCCAAGAGCTAGCGGATCATCCGGAAGAGCTAAAGTTAAATCAATCTTTTCTCTCTTGGTAAATTCCAGAAGCTTCTTTATGTTCGTAGCAGAAATATTTACATTTGTTCCAATAGATAGAGTACCAGCATTTCCTGGCGCAAAAAATATCTGTCCTGCTCTCTCTGACTGGGACACCCTCCAGCCTATAGCGTGTTCTCTGCCCCCGCTACCTATTATTAAAATTTTTAATTTGTGTTGCATAACTTTTTTAAAACTTCTACGTATAGTTTATTTTCTTTTTTCTTTAAACGAGAATACAAAGATTCAATATCATCACCAGTTTCAATTTTCTCATACGTCCTGCCTAAAACTGGACCGAAATCGAAATTCAAGGTTAGGAAGTGAACAGAAGAACCAGCGTATGTGCCCTTTTGGTCTAAGAAATTTTGAATAGCCTTTGTAGTGAGCATGCCCTTGTTCCAAAGAGCGTTAGTTCCGTCTGGATTTTTAACGCTTTCTTCGGTCGTGTCGGGAATTAATCCAGGATGTAAATTCAAAATTTGATTTGGATATGCGAGAATAACTTCGTCTAATATAATTTGTTTCCAACCAGCTAAACAAATAAAATCTGGATTTAATTTATGCAAAAGTGACAATAAATCTTTTTTTGTCGGGGAAATTTCAATTTTTAAATTATGTTTCCTTGCATGTTCTAACCCCAGAGCGTCAGCTGTGTCTGAAATTACCGCGCAAATTTCTGCCTCAATTACACCAGTGTTAATTCCATCAACAATAGCCCCCAGGTTAGTACCAGTGCCAATATTGGAAATAAGAACGGCTAATTTTTTATTGGTTAATTTATTTTGTGGGGACATCATAGTTTATTTCTTTTTCCCGCTCTTCTATATTAATTGGATAGGCTCCATCAAAAGAAGAAAGTGAAAAACTCTCTCTCGGAAGTCCTGTCGCCTCTATCATTCCATCAATAGATAAATAAGAAAGAGATGTTGCTCCAATAAATTCACAAATTTCTTTTACCGTTTTTGTTGACGCTATAAGTTCTTTTTGGTTGGGAGTATCAATACCATAAAAATCGGGAAATCGTATTGGGGCTGAGCTTACCAGAAAATGCACCTCCTTAGCACCTGCTTCAAAAAGCATTTTAACAATTTGCCTGCTCGTCGTTCCGCGAACAATGGAATCATCCATTACTGCTATACGTTTTCCTTTTATTACTTCCTTAAGTGGAGTAAGTTTTAATTTTACTTTTTCCTCTCGCACTTCTTGAGTTGGCTCAATAAAAGTACGATTTATGTATCGATTCTTAGAAATTCCCATTTCAAATGGTATACCTGATTCTTCTGCATAGCCAATGGCGGCTGATATGGCAGTTTCTGGCACAGGAATGATCATATCAACGTTTAATTTATTTATTTTTTTATTTTCGCGAGCGAGAATACGACCGAGATTTTTCCTAACTTCATATACCGCCTTGTTAAGCATAACGCTGTCATATCTAGCAAAATAGATGAATTCAAAGATATCAAGTTTCGGGTTTTCATTTGCCAATTTTTTGCTTTCAATTTTATTTTTTGTAATAACCACCATTTCTCCTGGCTCTACTTCTCTGATAAATTCTGCCCCGATAGTTTCGAAGGCACAGGTTTCAGAAGAGACGATTATCTCGGTACCTTTCTTGCCTAAAACAAGAGGGCGGATACCCCGAGGATCCCGAAAAGCAACCATGCTATTATGCCCCAACACTACGCATGAAAATGCTCCGGTAAAAAGCGGGTAAGCCTTTTCAATAGCGTCAGGAAGCGAATTCCCTTCCTTCATATATACTCCTATGGCCTGCGACATTAGTTGAGAATCAGAACGATGTTTTGTTGTCTCGTTTTGACTTTCTAAAAATTCTACCAACTTTTTAATACTTGGTAAGTTACCGTTATGCCCAAAAGCAAAGAGATTCTCGTAGACAAAGGGCTGGGCATATTCCACGTGATTACCATGCGAGGTTGAGTATCTATTATGACCTATGGCGGCAAAACCCGGAAGTTTTTTTAAAATATCTTCTGTATAAATCTGACTGACCAGTCCAGAACCTTTATGCAAGTGAATTTCTTTACCATCTGTCGTGGCTATACCTGAATGTTCCTGTCCGCGATGTTGCAGGGCAAAAAGTCCAAAGTATGTCTCTCTGGCCGAAGAAGCACTATCTCCAAAAATTCCAAAAACCGCACACTTTTCGTTTAAATCTCTATCCATTTTTTCTGAAATAATTAATTGCGTTTTTAAATATCTGCAACCCATCACCTTCTTCCTTTAAACTCTTTCCTTTCTTTTGTGTCTCTTGTTTTTTAATCTGCCACAGCGGAGAATGATGAAAAAACATCGCTCTCTCTGGATGGGGCATAAGTCCGAGTACTCTTCCATTATACGCGCTTACTCCTGCAATACAATGATCCGAGCCATTAGGATTTACTTCTTGTTTTTGAAAATCATAAATCTCTCCCCTGGTGTAAGAAAGTGCAATTTGCTTGTTTTTTTTGAGTGTTTTGTATTCCTTGCTACTTATCACATATCGCCCCTCGCCGTGGGCTATAGGAAGTGATATTTTTTTAATTCCAGAAAGCCATGGATTATTACTCTCCGTCTTTAAATCAACCCAACGATCAATATATTTTGCATTTTTGTTATAAGTAAGCGCTCCCGGCAGAATTCCCAGATTAGTTATTATTTGAAAGCCATTACATATTCCTATTGTTAAAGTGTCACGAGATAAAAACTCTGAAAGCTCTAAAGCCAAGTGATTTCTAAATTTGCCAGCATAAGCTTTTCCGCTACCAGTATCATCCCCATAAGAAAACCCTCCGGGGAAAACCAGAATCTGGTATTCCGAGAGCATTCTAGGTTCTGCAATAAGGTCATTGATATGGACGATGTCAGCCCTGCCTCCAGATTTATCAAAAGCAAACTTCGTCTCTTCTTCGCAGTTTAGTCCGTATCCGGAGAGAACCATAACCTTGGGTTTTTTAATTTTAATTCTTTTCTCCGTTTTTGTATTCATAAACATTTACCCTCGCCGGACGAATAACCCTGTCTGCTAATTTGTATCCTTTTTGAACAACATCGGAAATTTTATGATTGAGCTCTTTTTTGTCAGTCGGCACCATGTCTATGGACTGATGAATACTGGGGTCAAAATCTTCCCCTGTCTCCCCTATGGGCTTTACTCCGTACTCTTCAAAGATTGTGTTCATCTGGGCAAAAATATATTCAACGCCCTTACGCCAGTTAGAATCCACTTTATCCCATGCTTCCTTGTTGGCAAAAGCCATATTGAAACTGTCTAAGACAGAAAGAAATCGTGTCAGTATTCGCTCGCGCATGGATTCTGAAAAATTAGTCTTTCTGTCTTCTTCTTGCTTGCGATAATTAACAAATTCCGCTCGTTCTTTTTGCCAGCCAGTTAGATATTCTTCTTTTTCGGCTTTTAATTGCTTCAAATCAGCCCTCAACTTTTTCAGGGTTTTCTTTAAATCCTCCTCTCCATCATCATTAAATTCAAATTCAAGAACCTCGGAATCCGTCTCTTTGTCTCCGTCGTCGAGCTTTTTATCATTCTTTATGTCGTTTTCATCACTCATAATACTATACTAGCATAAAAAATAACTAAACCAAAAATCTCCCCCAGATTTCTCTGGGGGAGATTTTATCTAAACAAAAATTAGCGTTTGCTCCATTGTGGAGCTTTACGAGCTTTCTTCAATCCGAATTTTCGGCGTTCCTTTGCTCTTGGGTCACGTCGCAAGAATCCCAAGTCCTTCAACTCTCCACGAAATTCTGGGTTGTATTTAATAAGCGCTCGAGCAAGGCCATGTCGGATTGCTTCAGATTGAGAATGAATCCCTCCGCCTGAAACCTTTACTTCTACTATCCACTTAGAGTTTGTTTTTTCAGAAGCAGGCAATCCTTTTATTATTGAATCTTGAATTATGTGACGTTGATCTTCTGTTTGGAAATATTTTTTCCCTTCTTTGCCATTAACCACAAAACCTGCTTTAGCACCCTGCCAAATACGCACTCGCGCAGTTGAGGTTTTCCTTCTTCCAACCGCTTCCCAGTATTTATTTATTGATTTTTCTTTTTCTGTTTTTTCCATAAAAATTAATCTTCAATCTTTAAATTCTTCATCATTTCTCTTCTTAATTTATTCCCTGGAAGCATTTGGTATACCGCAAGCTTTATTAATTCTTTTAATCCTTTTTTCTTCGCTGTTTCCGTACCTTTTAAAATACGAAGTCCACCGGGTATGCCTGAATATCTAGTATGATAAATGGTTTCTAGTTTGCGAGGTGTTATACGTAATTTCGAGGCATTTACAACTTTCACTGGAAAACCAGAATAAATATGTCTTTCAAAAGAAGGACTTGTTTTACCAGATAAAGACATGGCTACTTCAGTTGCCACTCTTCCGAGCGTTCTTTCACTAGCATCAATTACTTTTTCTTGTCTTTTTTCTTTTGTTGTTTCTTTTTTCATTTTAATAAAAATAAATTATACAAATTCAATAATAGCCATCTTGGCTCCATCTCCTTTCCTCGCTCCTAATTTAAGTACCCTGGTGTATCCTCCTTTTTTTTCCGTATACTTAGGAGCAATTACATCAAAAAGCTTTTTTACTTCTTTACTTCTATTGGAAAGTCTGGATGTTATCAATCTACGAGTAGCTAAATTATTTTTTTTCGCAGCAGTTATGAGTTTTTCAATAAAAGGTCTGAGTTCTTTCGCCTTGGGCTCAGTGGTTTTAATTTTCTCACGCACAATTAAATTAAGCGCCAATGAATTAAGCAACGCCTTCCTTTCATTTTTTCCCCTTCCGAATTTTCTTTTATTATTGTGGTGTCTCATACATTCATTCTAAATTATTCTTTCAAAGTAAGTCCGAACTTTCCAAGTATTTTTCTTATTTCAGTAATTCCCTTTTCGCCGATTCCCTCAACTTCTAGTAAATCTTCATGTTTTTTTCTTGCCAACCCTCCCAGAGTTCGGATATTTGCAGCTGAAAGTGCATTAAGTGTTCTTGTGGAAAGGTCTAAACTGTCTGTTCTAGTCTTTAAAACATCAGTAAAATCATCTCCGTCTTTCTCTTTTTTGAGATCTTTCTCTTCATCTTTTGTTGTCTTCTTGCTTGTTGTGATTTCTTCTTCTGGTTCTTTAAAATCAATAATGGCTTTCAGTTGAGTAATCATGACAGCGATGGATTGTGAAAGTGCTTCGCGCGGAGAGAGAGTTCCATCTGTCTCAATAAAAATCCTTAAACGATTGTGGTTGGTTTTATCGCCTACACGCATGTTTTCAACCTCATAAGAGACTCGACGAATTGGGGTGAAAATTGCATCAACAGCAATTGTGCCGACATCAACTTTTTCTTTCTGTAAAACTTCTTTTGGAATAAAGCCTAGGCCTTTCTCAACTTTCATTTCAATATTCAAATTTACCTTACCAGTCACAAGAGCAATATAAAGGTCTGGATTTAAAATTTCTACTTGCCCGCCAGTTTTTATATCTTTGGCTGTGACTTCTTTGGGTCCCTTTATAGAAAGATTTACTGTTTGAGGTTCATCAGATACCATTTTGAAACGAGTTTTTTTTAAATGGAGAATCATCTTTATCACATCCTCCTTAATTCCATCTATTGTTTGAAACTCATGAGAAACTCCCTCTATTTTGATGGATGTTACACTGGCCCCCGGCAGAGAGGAAAGAATAATCCTTCTTAAACTATTTCCCAAAGTATGACCATACCCTGGATACAAACCATCTATTTCAAATACCCCCTTATTGTCTTCTTCTAATACAACACGAGGTTTAGAAGGTATAATTATTTTAAAATCAGGCATAATATTTTTTAATTAATAATAAAATTTAACGACTATAAAATTCGAGCACAGCATCTAGGTCAAGAAAGGTTTCTGCATTCCCTGGTTTAGCTAAAACTTTTCCTTCCATTTTTTCTGGATCAAAAGAAAGCCATGTGGGAGATTGATAATCTTTAAGTTTCTCGACTAAGCCCGAGAAAATTTTCTTACTTTTGGAACCTTCGCGAATTTTAATAATATCTCCAGACTTCACTTGAAAAGAAGGAATGGTTATTTTGTGATTATTTACAATAAAATGCCCGTGAGAAACCATTTGTCTGGTAGCACGCCTACTTCCTCCTAACCCCATTCTATAAATTACATTGTCAAGACGAGATTCAAGTTCTTCGTAAAATTTATCTGCTGTGCCAGCACCTTTAATATGTGAAGCTTTTTTAACATAATTAGAAAGCTGGCGCTCGGTTATGCCATAAGAAAATCTTATTTTCTGCTTTTCGATAAGTTGAACCCCGTATTCAGAAGGAGCCTTAGGACGACGAGCCCCACGAAGTCCCATCTTACCAGTTGAAGCCGAAAATTTAGAAGTCTGACATTTATCATATACTCCTGGACCCAATCTTCTGCAAATTTTAAATTTTGGTTTAGATATCATGTGTTTTAAAAAAATTTTTCTTTATGAACTTTATAACCTTCTACTTTAAACTCTACGTGGTTTTTTAGCTTTCGGTCCGTTGTGGGGCACCGGTGTCGCATCTTTTATAGAAGTTACCTCTATGCCATGGGCCATAAATGCCCTAATTGCGGGCTCACGCCCCGACCCGACCCCCCTTACCACCACACCTGCATCTTTTACTCCCAGTGCTGACATTTTGCCACCAATCACATCACCCACCTTAGAAGCTGCGAAGGGGGTTCCCTTTTTTGCCCCCCTAAAACCGAGTGAACCAGAACTTGACCAAAAAAGTGCATTGCCCAGCTTGTCTGTAAAAATTACTTTTGTGTTATTAAAAGTGGCATCCACATACACAATCCCAGAAGTTACTTTCTTTTTTGATACTTTAACCGGAGTTACTTTTACCTCTCCGTCCGGCCCACCCCCTGTTGTAATTTTGGTTTTTCCCATATTTTCTTTACAAACTTTAAAACTTTACAAACTTTTTACTGGTTTATGTCTTAGTCTCTTTTCTCTTGCCGGATGCCATTGTTTTTCGAACATTCCCTCTGATGGTTCTTGAGTTGGATTTTGTCCTCTGCCCCCGAACTGGCAATCTTTTTAAATGACGAATACCTCGATAGCTCTTTATATCTTTTAATCTTTTGATGTTCGAGGCAATTTCTCTTTTAAGATTTCCTTCTATTGGGGTTACCTCTACAATTAGACGAATTTTATTTTCTTCGTCTGGGGTTAAATCTTTCGCTCTTTTTCCATGAGTAATGGAAGCTTGATCTAGAATTTTACGTGCTTGAGGGATGCCAATGCCAAAAAAACAAGTAAGTCCTATCTCCAATCTTTTATCATTTGGTACTGTGATTCCTAGAATTCTCATAAAACTATTGTTTTTGTTTGTGCTTAGGGTTAGAACAAATCACTCGTAAATGCCTATTACGTTTGACTATTTTACAATTGTCACAAATTTTCTTTACCGCTGACCTTACTTTCATAAAAATTTCATATTTACCACTTTTAGCCAAATTAAGACAAAAACAAGGGGAAAACCCTTATTTTTCAATCTTTGTAACTTTTTAAAAACAGTAACTACTATGATACACCATCTTTAAAAAAATTACAACCTTTTAATGATACGTCCCTTCCCACCATATGGATCAAGGACCATTTCGACTGAATCCCCTATTAAAACCTTGATGCGATGCATTCGCATTTTACCCCCCAAGTATGCCAAAATTTCTTTCGGATCCCCCTTATCATCTTCGATTTTTACCCTAAACAAAGTTGAGGGAAGCGCTTCGGTAACGACTCCCCTTGCTGTCAAAATTTTTTCATTTTTAGAATCACTCATTTGTATTAGATAAATATAACAAGATAAGGGATTAACGTCAAGCAGGAGAAGTTCAAAGCTATTCTGGATAATTTACAATTGTTTGTATATCTTTAGCTTTTTTGGGAAAAAACCTTTTCCAAAATGGACGAAGCACTAATTGAGCAGAATCGATATTGGGATATTCCGCCAATATCTGATTAAAATTATTTTTTCGCTTACCCAACATATCAGTAATAACTTTATCTTCATCAACTATCCAAACAATTTTTAAATTACCGCTCAAATTAAAACTTATATTATTAACATCTGTCAGCGAGTTTTCTCCATTGGGAAGGCTAGTTGAGGGGGCTAGAGAGAAAGTTAAATTTTTAATGTTTGGTATATAAACCAGGCTTCCGTCTTGATCGGGTAGTGTTTTTGCAACTATCTTTTCTGTTAATTTTTTTTCTTCAAAAAGAAATCCCGAGAGCGTGCCCTTCATGTTAACCGACACCATGTTGTCTTTGGAAGTAAATTTAATATTTTCATCATCACTATTTAAAACAACTGCATTTTCCCACAAAATAAAACCGGCTGGAATTTGATCCGCTACTTTTTTAAAGAGTTTATCTTTAAGAAGAACCTTAAGTTCATTTACTGTTTTTTCCTTCTCAACTTCGGTTATATTGCTAGATTTACCTACAAGCCCTCCTGTTATTTCTCCTTTTGATCTGGCATAAAATTTAGCGTATTTCGGTGTTCCTTTGAAGCCAAATATTTTAAAATCAAGTGGGGGGCTATTATATTCTTCACCGGCCTCACTTCCATATATTCCCACTTCAACTGATCCCGGTGTTCCATTCGTTGATACTCCTGGTACAGTTAGTTTTTTTTCAGTTTTATAAATTTTTCCGTTCGAACCCTCTAGACGTGTATCTATGGCAAGCACTTGGGAGGAAGAACTAAAAGTGTTGAAAATAACCACCCTGCCTTTTGCTTTTAGGGCAACATCTTTTTCAACTCCCGCTTGTGCTGTTTTATTTTCTTCTCCTGAAACAACCACCAATTTAAAGGGTAGGTCTTCTTGTTTCCCATCTTTTGTAGCAAAAAGATTCTCATTTAAAATTAAATTTTGGATTTTAGGATTTATTGTAATTTTTGCTTGAGAAAATAGAAATGAGAGAGCAAAAAGAAAAAATGCGATAGAAGCAACCGCCACAAACCAAAGTGTGTGTCGAGATTTTTTATCGCTCGAGGATTTATTGCTTACTTCATATACTGAAGCGAACTTAGTTTCAACCTTGGGATATTGAACCTTTTCTGGCTCATCCGGAATTGATATGACAGGCTTTTTGACAACTTCAGTGTTTTTTCTTTTTACCATGTCTTGTAGTAAGTTTTTTGACATAATTGTATTTTACCTAAGAAAACGATTAATATAAATAGCTTCCGTAATAAGAAAAGGGTCACGAATTACATTCCTCTCCATAACTGCAGCACCGTGAAGTTCCTCTGTGCCGAAAAAGATTACCTTGAATTTCGATTCGGTTAGGGCGTATTGGTTAAGTTGCTCACTTTTAATTGTTTCAGAAAAAAAATCTGCTAAGTCTCTATCAACAGTTAAAAATATAACCGAGGGAATTGAAATGTCATTAGAAAGAGTAACCAGAGACTCTTGAAAGAGAGTCAGCCATTCCGATTTTAATTTACTAATGATGGGACCGAGTTTTTGTTCAGTTGATTCTGTTGCATGTCCATCTTTATATAGAGAGATGAAAGATTTAGCTTCACTAAGCGTACAGTTAAGCTCGGACGCCACTCCACGTATCATAAAATTGGGACCTAGAGGAAAAGAAACCGATCCACGTAATATCTCTTTCTTTATAAGGGAAATGTCTGTTACTTCCCCACCAATATCAATTAAAAGAAAATTTTCATGATGAGCAAATATATCACGAACAACAGTGAATGATGCCACCATAAAAGAAGAGAACTTAATTTTATCGCAGTTAAAATATGGAGAAATTGCTTCTTTTATTTTTTCTAGAACTTGCTCTCCACTCATAGAAATAAACACCATAATTTCTAATTCTTTCACCTTTTGGTTTAACGGTTTAGGAGAGACATAACCATTTAATATGGTTTGCATATTTTTGAGCTCAATCGCTATAATTTTATTTCCAGCATCTACTTCTTTTTTTAGATGTTCTTCTTCAAAAAGATTTATTTCTTTAGTGATTAAACTATTGGCAAGTGCAAGGGAAAACACAAAAGGTGTATTTTTTCTCAAGCTAATAGTCCTAGTTTGAGAAGCATACCAGGGGGAAGAAAGAACACAAAAAACTCGCTTGGGCGCACCTATACCTTTAGAAGAAATTTTAGAAGCAACGATTTCAAGTGATTTAGTAGTTAAAAACAAAAATCGGTCAGAATTAATTTTATCTTCAAGTATTATCGGTTCGCGAATTGAAAATATAATTTTAGGGACCCCGGATTTCTGCATCCAAAATAGCGCCCCGCCAACAGAAGACGATCCAACATCAAAAACTACTACCAACTCTTCCTTATTTTTAGATTTGGAAAAAATCCCCATAGTAAATATTATATCATACAAGCACTGCCTTTATACGCCTAACACCTTGAGAAGTAGCTTCTTCTTTTAAGATTTTAAATTCACCAAGTTCTCCGGTGTTTGAAACATGTGGTCCACCACAAAATTCCTTAGATATTATATTGCCCTTTTCATCTTCAATGAAATAAACAGAAACCATGTCGGGATATTTCGCTCCAAACTCCATTTCGGCGCCGATTTTTTCTGCCTCCGAAAGTGGCATTTCTTTATGTGCAACGTTGAGCTTTAGTTTAATTTTATCGTTTACCCATTCTTCAACCTTCTTTTTTTCCTCATCAGAAAGTTTGTGGTCACAGAGAAAATCAATACGCAGTCTTTCTTCGGTGATATTGCTCCCTCGTTGTTTAATATTTTTATCAACTACTGCCTGAAGTCCAGCCAAAAGTAAATGATGAGCAGTGTGAAGCTTTATTGTTTTTTCATTATGATTCGCAAGACCTCCTTTAAACATGCCCGCAGAGGCGGTCTGGGAAAGCTTTTGGTGTTCTGACATTTTTTTATTAAAGTCATCTAAATCTACAGTTTTACCTTTTTCTTTAGCCAATTCTTCTGTGAACTCAATTGGGAAACCGTATGTAGTAAAGAGAGTAAATGGGTCAGTGTCCTTCTCAAATTCTTTCATTCCTTTCTCAAGGGTTTCTCTAAATTTTTTTTCTTCCTTTTCAATTTCTTCTTTATTATTTAATTCATACACATCTTTATAAATCTTTTGAGCTTTATTAATTTCTTCTATAAGCGGATTTTTAGAAAACCTAACTGCACGTCTGATTAATCTCCGCAAAACATAGCCAGCTCCAGTATTAGATGGAACTACGCCGTCAGAAATTATAAAAAGGGAAGCCTTAACATGGTCGGCAATTATTCTATCTTCTTTTGTTTTTTCATCATTAAATAAATCCGTTTCATAAACATTATTCTTTTTTTGCACTTGCACTAAAAGTCTCTCCAGTCCCATGCCTGTATCAACCCCTTTTGTTTTTAAGGGCTTATACTTTCCTTCTCTGGTTTTGTAAAATTCATTAAAAACTATATTCCATATTTCTACATCGTTTATGTATATTTCCGTTGTTGGACCACAGGGACCCTCGTTTCCGGTCGGTCCCCAGAAATTGTCTACTCGATTGTGATTTTTAATTTTTAATTTTGAATCAATTTTTTGCCAAATTTCCCTTGACTCATCATCTGCGGGTGTATCTTTGTCTCCCTCAAACACAGAAACATAATCTATTTCTAATCCAAGTTCTTTGGTTATAAATTCATGAGCATATTCTATCGCTTCTTTTTTCCAATACCCACCAAAAGAAAAATTGCCAAGCATTTCGAAAAATGTCAGATGAGTGTCATCTCCCACTTCATCAATATCTCCGGTGCGGATGCACTTCTGCACCGTAACAACATTTTTTGTTCCAAAATCACGTATTGCGTTTTCTGGAGCTGTGTAATAGGGCTTGAACTGTTGCATCCCCGCAGTGGTAAAAAGTACCGAGGGGTCATTTTCTGGAATCAGAGAAGCAGAGGGAATTATTTTATGTCCTCTTGATTGGAAAAATTTTAAAAACCTTTCTCTGACCTCATTTGATTGCATACATTTACAATAACTAATCTTCTTCCCTCGAAGGACCTACTTTGTCAGATATTCTTTTAATTGGTTGCTCAAATAAATACACCACAATCAATATAAAGAGCACTAAAATTGTTGAAATGGTTGCCAGACTAAAAAGCCCAAAACCAGCTGCCATGCCGATTCCAGCAGTTACCCAAAGTCCTCCAGCCGTAGTGAGACCCAGAAGTCTGTTGCCCTGTAAAATTATCGAACCAGCGCCCAAAAATCCAATACCCACGATTATTTGCGAAGCAATTCTGCTGGGATCAAAACCTCCAATGCCAGCATATTTGATAGCTAAAATTTCAGAAATAATGACAAACAACGCCGAACCCATAGAAACCAGAGCGTGAGTTTTTATACCGGCTTCTTTATGAACAAGGATCCTTTCAACTCCAATTAGCATTCCAAGCCCCATTGACATAAGTAACCTAAAAATAATATCGCTGTTTTGTGTTAAAAATGATAGTACCATATTGAATATTATAACAGTTAGTTATTCATTATACAATTACTCCCCCACCCAGACAAATATTACCATCATAAATAACACAAGATTGACCAGAAGCTACCAGAATCGGCTTTTTAAAAATTATTTGTGCAAAGTTCGACTTTGCACAAGTTACTTGGCAAGACAAAAGTTCTCCATGATAACGAATCTGGGCAGTATAGTTATCATTCTGTGTTGGAATTCCAGAAATCCAATTCGTGTTTTCTATTCTATAATTCTTTAGAATTGTAGAATAGTTTTTCCCTGAGAAATTTTTGTCTTGAGATACAGTTAAGATATTTTTTTTAATGTCTTTGCCCACCACATAATACGGACCATCGTGAGGACTCTTCTTGGTAATTACAAAACCATGCCTTTCTCCTAATGTATGAAATGACGCACCATCATGAAAGCCAATCATTTCTCCTTTTTCGTTAAAAACTTTTCCCTTTCTTTTTTTTAAATAGTGTTTTAAAAACTTTTTCAAATCAACAGCGCCCAGAAAACATATTCCCTGACTATCTTTTTTATCGGCAACTGGTAATTTAAATTTTTTGGCAAGTTTGCGGACTTCCGTTTTTCTTAAGTGTCCAACTGGAAATAAAATTTTCTTTAGTTGCTCTTGTCGCAATGTCCAGAGAAAATAGCTCTGGTCTTTACTTTCATCTTTACCGCGAAGCAGAGAAAGAAAAAAAGAGTCCGTGTCGGAGCCCGCTTGCGGGTAAAGCGGCGATTTTTTACTGTCTCTGCGAAGCGTTGCATAGTGTCCAGTCGCCACATAGTCTGCCCCCATAGAAAGCGCTTTCTTGAGAAAAGCACCGAATTTAACGTATTTGTTGCACATCACATCTGGATTGGGGGTTCGGCCCTTTTTGTATTCGGAAATCATGTAATCCGCTACTTCTTTTTTATAAACATCTTCTAAATCAAAAGTGAGAAATGGAATGTCTAAAAAAGCGGATACTCGCATGGCATCACGGCGTTCTTCTTCTTCATTGCAAGCCAAAAATGCTGGATGCCAAGTCTTAATAAAGACTCCAACAACCTCGTAACCATCTTTTTTAAGCAAAGCTACAGAAACTGCAGAATCAACGCCCCCCGAGAGCCCTACAAAAATAGTTTTCTTTTTCATAAATAAAAAAATAAATACTTTTTCGAATGGTGACGCTACTTTAGTAGGATATCCTGAGAAAAAGTATTTATTTTGATATTACAATTCCATGAGCTTTTTGTAAAGCTCGAAGGTCGCTCGGGCATCTGAAAGAGCTGAATGCGGGCGATTGTTTTTTATGCCAAAACGCACACACATTTCGCGCAGAGAAAAATGTTCTAAATCGGGCTCTCGATGAAGTTTAGCCCAAGCGATAGAAATTGTATCAAGTTTATGGTAATGCATGCTGTTTGGAATGCTGGTTTGCGCATACGCATACTCCAGGAAAAGAGAATCGAAGGACACGTTATGGCCGACCATTATAGAGTCTTTCACTTTTTTTGTGAAAATTTCCATGGCTTTTTTGAGCGTAGTGGCATTTTTCCAATCTTCTTCTTTGTAATTATTAATTTTCATGGACACGGGGTCAGCATTCTCCAGAGTTTTTGGTTTTATTTTTAACTCGAACTCTTCAATTACTTTAAAAGAAGGATCAGTTAGGACACAACCAATTTCAATAATTTCATGCTCGAGCACGTTAAGCCCGGTAGTTTCTATGTCTATAAAAGCTAAGTTGTGTTTTCTCATTTTATTTCAAATACTTTTTTTTATTTGATTTATGTTCTTCAAAGTTTTTCGCATAATAAATATTACCGTCTTTATCGTGTAAATAATATAAATAAGGAGAACTTACGGGATGTATAGCGGCTTTTATGGAGAGAAGGCCCGGGTTTCCAATCGGACTTTGGGGCAAGCCTTTTGTTTTATAAGTTTCCGGAGCGGCATCTGCCTGAAGGGGCATGCCAATGGAAAATCTTTTCCATAAAATACCGGAAATAAGTCCCCGGTCATCACCCTTTGCTTCTTTTTCAATAACAGAAGCCATGATTATAATGTCTTTTTCACTTTTATTTTGTGATAAAATTTCAGGCCTGAGAACTGCCATCTTTTTTTCAAAATTGTCGCTCAAAGACTTTATGGCATCCACCTCATTCGCGGTAGTAAAGAAAAAATAAGTATCTGGGAAAAGATATCCTTCCTTGTCTTGTGCTTCCAATAAAAATTTACTTTTATCAAAATTGTTTAACTTTAAAGCAAAATTATCTGCAATATCAGAATTATTAAATCCTTCTGGAATTACCACCTTAACTGGCGCTAGGTGACTCTCTCCTCGAGAAATTCGTCTAGCTATTTCAAAAACAGGTAATTTTCTCTCTAGTAAATAATCAGAAGCTACTATGTGTCGCTCTCCACCATAAATAATCGCAAATGCTTCGAAAACTATTCTAGAATGTATAATACGTTCGTTTTTCAATTTTAAAGATACACTACGTAAGTTCACACCTTGTTCTATGCTCACAATCTTTCCCTTTGGGAAATTTATCGGTGCGGTAAAAAATAAAAAGTACCAAAGAATTATAAAAAGAATCGCACCCAAAATAAAAAAAGTAGTTTTTCGTTTTAGAAAATTATGTTTAGATAAGTCCCCTTCGGGATAGATTTGACTATTCTCTGGAAATAAATTCTCCATCCCAGTACTAAAATTTTAAATTTTTATTAATAATTGTCATTGTTTTTACTCAAAAATTTAGTACGGGGCAGGTAGACTATGTTGGCAAATTAGAAGGAGGAGAAGCTTCCTTAGACTCGATACGCTCTAGAGTAGGTACTTTCAATATCTGACCTGGGAAGTGCCACAGTGTAGCTAGCTCTTCAATGTTTAAAACAAAAGTTTTATGATGAAAGAAACCCGGAAAAATAAAAGGTGAAATGGGCCAAGGTATCACACTCTTGTGCGCGAGAAGGTGGTGCCTCATTGGAACATGAAAAAAGGAACGTTCTCTAAACTCTGTAAGCATTCTGTTAGCCAAACCCGAAATTATCTTTTGAGAAATTGTAAATATGCCCCCATAAGCATCTCCCTGGGTTGGATTGAAACGCTCCAGTCTATTTAAATCAGGGTTCGAATATTGGCGAAAAATAAGACGAATATTTCTAGAGTTGTTGGTTCTACTCCCAATAGGAAATATTTCTTTCTTGGCTACATACATGACTCTAATACCAGTATCAAAACCAATCTTTAGAATCTTTGCATTTAAACCTTCCACAATTGCATCAAGATATTTTGGAGCTCGGACTTCTTTACCAAATTTTGTTTTACTACCTGCCCAAAAACGACTAGAAGTATAGGGCTCTAAAACTTTTTTTAATACATTTTTCGACTCCTCCACCCAATCATGATGTTTAAACCAAGTTCCACGAGTATGATATGTTTTTTTTGAAGGAGTAATAACTATTTGCATCCAAGCTTGTTCTCCTTTTTGAAGCGACCCGAAAAACTCTATAACAGAAGAAATGGGGTCAACCTTATATTCTTCTTTAGGGTCTTTGTCCAATCCAAAATCAACATAGGTCTTTAAGGGAAACGCTTCAGGTTTAAATAATTTAAACTCACACCCCCAGCCATTCCATGCACTTTTCTCAGAAATTTCTGGAACGGCTAAGGTGTAATCTTCCACTACTTTAACTTGGGCTTGGGGGTATTGTGCATACATTTGTGTTTCAATTAAATCTTTAATACGAGTTGGGGTACGAATGTAGAAATGAACTTGTCCATCAATGGAAGCAACTTCCAGAGAAAACCAAAACCAAACAGCTCCCTGCCAATACTCCTCCTTCCCCCCCTTGAAACTCATGTGGTAAAGAGCATTGCTGAAAAAAAGTTCCATGGCTTGAGGGCTACGCAATACTTCGCGTGGCGGAACTATTTCAAGCAATACAAAGTCTATGCCCGAAATAAAATCTTGCTGTATGTAGTGAAGCCAAAACTTGAAAGCTACATAAGAAAGAAAAAGTGTCCCAGCAAGGGGCAAAAGGTTCACAACGATTTTAAAGGCACCGTAAATGACTGATTCCAGCATGATTCTATTTTAATATAAAAATCACCTAAATGCGAGCTAATTAAATTAGCTCCTCTTAATTTGCTATAGAGAAAAGTCCGTTTTTGTTCTTTTTAAAATACTTTGGATTAACAAGGTTCACTAAAATGGTATTTTTCTTGAAGTATCTTTCCTTCATTGCCCTTTGAACTACCTCATCTTTACTAAGTGGACCTTCTCTTTTTAAAATATCTCGAATAACCTCGCGCGCGATGCCAGGTTTATAACCCCATTCAGCCAAAGCATACATTCCACGTCCAACTAAAACGAAGCGGGAATCTTTTATGAGTTCATTGTGACAAGTAGCATAGTGAGTTTTTCTACCGAAGGTTTTAGAAATAGAGTCTGCAACTTCTCGGAAATGCATTGGAGAACCGTGACGTCTCATAACAAGAAAAGCATAATCTTTTACTCCACGAGTACGAACGTTCGGAGAACTTGCCTTACCCCATTCACCTAATGGATTCTTGGAAATGGTTTTCGACATTGCGAGCCATCTCTTTGCTATTTCTTCATTTCTATACTGTTCGGAAACATCTTTCATGTGATCAAAAAACTTTTTTATCATTTCGCCCTCAGGAACAAGGTCTTCATCCTTCAAGCTTGCAAAAAGTTTTTTCAGAGAGTCATGCACTCGAGAAGCCATTTCATCGTCTACACTCCAGCGAGTTTTAAAGTGGTTATCTTCGCGGTGTTTCTTAAAAGAATCCCCCAACTCTAGATAAAAGTTTATGTGATTTTGAGTGGCCTTATCGTTTGAAATATGAGACAGAAAATCATGCTCTGCCACTATACTCCCCAGGGAAATTATTAGTTGTTTGAGTTCGTCAAAAACTGCTTGTTCCTTTTTATAAGCTTCGGATTTTTTTATTAAATTTAAAGCCACATCTTCAATCTGACGAACACGCTCCCTTGTAATGTTATATTTCTTACCAATTTCTTCTAGGGTTTTTTTTGTTGCATCGGGAGTTAGTCCAAACCTACTCATGATGACATCACTAGCGCGATCTTGGAGATTAGAGGTTATTCTTTTTGTAACTTGCTTCGATTTGAAAGATATTCTGGACATAATTTTTATAAAATTTTAACCTTATGACAAGACCACACTTATGTATTATACATTTTGTTAACCTTGTGTCAAATAAATTAAACGCTTTGCTTCCTCCCCTTTTTTGTTCGATCAAGTTCGGTTAAAAATTTCTTGCGTAACCGAACCGACTTTGGGGTAATTTCTAGATATTCATCCCCACTCATAACCTCAAGCCCCCGTTCAATGCTTAAAACAAAGGCGGGCTTTAAAAACAACGCTTCATCACTACCTGAAGCTCGCATATTAGTAAGTTGCTTCCCTTTTGTAGGGTTTACTGACATGTCCTCTCCCTTTAGAACATTTCCAACAACCATTCCTTCGTAAACAGGATTTCCATGTTCAATATACAGTATACCACGTTCTTGTAAATTTGCAAGAGAAAAAGCTACAGCCTTACCAGGAGTCATGGAAACCATCGAACCAAATTCTCGTTTCTTTATTTCGCCAGCATAAACTCTCCAGCCCGTAACTCGTGAGGCTATTATGCCCTCCCCTTTTGTATCTATAATAAATTCTCCACGATACCCGAGCAATCCACGTGTTGGTATGTCAAAAATAATTCTTGCAATACCCTCCTTCTCCATCATGTTTTTCATAATACCCCGACGTTTGCCGATTTTTTCAATAACTCCACCAGAGAATTCGATGGGAACATCAATTACTAACTCTTCGTATGGTTCTGTTTTTTCACCATCTTTTTCCTTAACAATAACTTCCGGTTCTGAAACCTGTAACTCGAAACCTTCTCTCCGCATATTTTCTAAGAGTATGGCAATGTGGAGTTCTCCTCGTCCGTAAACTTTAAAAAAACTAGGACCCGATATTTTATCTTCCTTGTTCGGCGAAAAATCAATTTTTAATCCCACATTTATTTCGAGTTCTTTTTCGAGTCTTTCTTTTATCTGTCTTGAGGTAACAAATTTCCCCTCCTGCCCCGCAAATGGAGAATCGTTTACTAAAAAATTTAAAGAAAGCGTTGGTTCATCAATAGCAATAGCGGGCTTCGATTCTACTGATTCATCTTCACATATCGTTTCACCAATGTAGATATCCGGAATTCCTGCCAGAAGCACAATGTCTCCCGAGTGAGCACCTTCAACTTCCTTTCTTGTGATTCCCTCAAAACTGAAAAGCTTTGTTATTTTCCCCACTCTTTTGCTCCCCTCTCCCTTGATAAAAACCTGACTACCCGACAACATTTTACCAGAATAAATTCGAGCAATTGCCATTCTTCCTAAAAAGTTGTCATAGGCTAAATTAAAAACCTGTGCAGACATTTTTTTATTCTCATCTATGTCTGCTCGCGGAACTTTTTCTAAAATTAAATCTAGGAGCGGAGAAAGGTCGGCTTCGCCAGAAGTGGAATCTTCTAAATTTTTGAAAGCTTTGCCTTCCCTGCCAATAGCATAAATCGTTTCAAAATTTGCTTGTTCTTCATTGGCGCCCAACTCAAAAAATAATTCAAGGATTTCATCATGCACCCTGTGAGGGTCTCTAGCTGGTTTGTCTATCTTATTTATGACAACTATGGGCTTGAGTCCTAACTCTAAAGACTTTTTTAAAACGAATCTAGTCTGTGGCATGGGACCCTCAACGGCATCCACCAATAAAAGCACAGAATCAATAGCGCGCAAAACACGTTCCACCTCTGAACCAAAGTCTGCGTGACCAGGTGTATCTACAATGTTTATCTTGGTATCCTTGTAATAAATGGAAGTATTTTTAGAATAGATAGTAATACCACGCTCTTTTTCTAGAGCATTTGAGTCCATTGACACTCCCTCGTCCCCCAACATTCCGTTTTGCTTCATAAGCGCATCGGTTAGGGTTGTTTTGCCGTGGTCTACGTGCGCTATGATTGCTATATTTCTTATTTCCATGATTTATTTTATAAATTTAAACAAACAAAAAAAGCCCAGACAGAGTGAAAGCTTTGAGTAATTATAACATATTTTATAATAAAAATAAAGGAAATAATTAAGGTCGTCCTAATTGTTGTTTTGTTGTGGTGCGTCGGGCAGGAGTTTCTCTCCTTACAGGAGCAGTACACTCTTCGCATCGCAAAGCGATATGCTCAGAGTTTTCGAATCCTACCTCGCGAGTGAATCAATTCACTCGCTCAGCGCAATACAAATTAAAAATAACTGACTTCCTGCCAGTTATTTTTAACTTTGTGCGCCGGGCAGGATTCGAACCTGCGTAGCCCGAAGGCGACAGATTTACAGTCTGTTGTATTTGACCACTCTACCACCGACGCATGCAAGTAAAATATAACTGGGTACAATATTTTGACTTCACTCGGACAAAATGTAAGCAAGCTTCCGCTTTGCTCCTCGTTAGTCAAAATAACACAAAAAAACTCTTTTTGCATCTTTCTTATAGAGAAACAAACATACTAAGCTGAAGAACGAGGTCTCACACGCACAGAACTTTTAATCTTTCCCCTTTTTCGAGTGGGTGATATTTTTTTAGTTTCAATGACGAGGTTGCCTTCTTTCACATGAACAAAAACTGTATTTCCTTTTTTTATTCCATTTGAAATTATATGAGAAGCCACGGGGTTAAGAATTTTATTCTGAATCAGGCGATTAAGAGGTCTTGCACCATAATGTGGGTCATAACCTTCTTTTCCTAAATAAGAAAGAGCTTCATTCGAAATTTCAAAATCAATACCCTTCGCAAGAAGACGATCTTTTACCACTTGCACTCTTAAATTAACTATTTCTTTAATAGCTTCTTCGGAGAGAATATCGAAAACTATAATTTCATCTAGTCGATTTAAGAATTCTGGCCTGAAGTGATCCTTTAATGCTTCCATAACTTTTCCCTTAACGGCGCTGTAATCTTCCACATCTTTATTATTGGAAAATCCAATTGATTCCATTTTTTCAACAAACTGCGAGCCGATGTTGGAGGTGAGGATGATAATAGTATTCTTGAAATTGACAACTCTCCCCTTGCCATCAGTCAGCCGTCCTTCATCGATAACCTGCAAGAGCATGTTGAAGACTTCAGGGTGAGCTTTTTCAATTTCGTCAAAGAGTATCACAGCATAGGGACGGTGTCTGACGGCTTCTGTCAGTTGCCCAGACTCATCGTATCCCACATATCCTGGGGGTGAACCGATAAGTTTCGATATTGAATGTCGTTCCATGTATTCAGACATATCAACACGAATAAGTGCACGGTCATCATTAAACATAAAAGCTCCCAAGGCCTTGGTAAGTTCAGTCTTGCCTACTCCCGTCGGACCCAAGAAGACAAAGGACCCTATTGGACGGTTGGGATCTCCTATGCCTGCCCGAGAACGACGAATAACATCCGCAACACGCTCTATAACTTCATCTTGGCCTATGATTCTTTTCTTTAATTCTTCTTCCATTCTTTCTAGCTTAGTGCGCTCTTCTTCAAGCATTTTAGTAAGTGGAATTCCAGTCCAGCGCGCCACAACTTCTGCTATATCTTCGGCGGTAATTTCTTCTTTCAGGATTCTTCTTGATTTCTGAAGTTTCTTTAAACGCAGAAGCTTCGTTTCAAGTTCCTTTTTAAGTGACGGAATTTTTCCATAACGTATTTCTGCCGCCTTAGACAGGTCCGCTCGCATTTCAGCATTCTCTGCCTCGATACGCATTGTTTCAAGCTCTTTTTTAATTGAACGAATCTCAATAACGATGGCTCTTTCATTCTGCCACTTAAGTTCTAGCTCTTTCGTTTTTTCATATAGATTGCCTATTTCTCTATCAATTTCTTTTACACGTTTCTTGGCATTTTTGTTTTTTTCGTCTTCTTTTTTCAGAGCTTCTTTCTCAATTTCTAGACGCATTATTTTTCGATGTGCATCTTCTAAAACAGGAGGCTTATTTTCTAGTGCTATCTTAAGCGAAGACGAAGCTTCGTCTATCAAGTCCACGGCTTTGTCCGGCAAAAATCTATTAGTAATATAACGGGCAGAAAGATTGACCGCAGCTAATATTGCGTCATCAGTAATTCTTACTCCGTGAAAAAGTTCGTATTTTTCCTTAAGTCCGCGCAGGATTGCAACAGCATCTTCTATCCCAGGTTCATCAATATACACTGGCTGAAAGCGACGAGCCAGAGCTGGATCTTTTTCAATATGTTTTTGATATTCTTTTAAGGTGGTCGCACCTATCGCTCGCAGTTCCCCACGAGAGAGGGCGGGTTTTAGCATATTCGATGCATCCATCGTTCCTTCTGCACCCCCAGCCCCGACGATTGTATGAATTTCGTCAATAAAAAGAATAATTTTTCCTTCTGCTCGCTCAATTTCCTTCATAATACCCTTCAGGCGTTCTTCAAACTCTCCTCTATATTTTGTACCAGCTATAAGAGACCCTAAATCAAGAGAAACAAGTTCTTTGTCTTTTAGGGATTCAGGAACATTGTTTTTCATAATTTGTTGAGCTAGCCCCTCCACAACCGCAGTTTTACCTGTGCCAGCTTCTCCTATTAAAATAGGATTATTTTTAGTCCGGCGAGAAAGTATTTGCATGATGCGCATTATTTCCACATCACGCCCAATGACTGGGTCAAGTTTATCTTCTTTGGCTAATTTAGTTAAATTTCGGGTATATTTCAAAAGCAGTCTGAATTTTTTAGGCTCTCCTACATCGGTAATGTTCTGACTGCGTAGTTCTTCTAAAACTTTCATAACTGCATCTTTTCCAATTCTAAATCGCGCCAAAATCTCGCGAGCTTCTCCGGTGACTTCGAGCATAGCAATAAAAAGATGTTCAGTTGAAACAAAATCATCTTTCAAGAGCTCTGCCAATTTAGCAGAATGTTCTATCACTTGAGCTAGGTCGGGGTTAAGATAAATCTGATACGAAGGCGACAAAGTTGTGTGGGACTCTGGTAGTTCAATTGATTCTAAAATTGAGTCAGTTAGAAGAATTGTATCAATCTCCAGTTTGTCTAAAATAGAATTTACCATACTTTCTTCTGCCAAGAGAAGCGCAGCGAGTAAATGAAGAGAAGAAACATGGTTCTGCCCACGTTCAATCGCAAGCTCATGGGCTTTTTTGATTGATTCTTTGGCCTTAGTTGTAAATTTATTTAGTGGAGGCATATTACCTTTAATAATAAACGAAAAAATGCGTATTGTAAAGAACTAAATCTTAGGCGTTGTTTGTGCTTTCAGAGACTCATTAATTGCGTCAATGGAGGCAAAAGATTTAGTTTCCCCAGAGAGAGCGATACCTAAAGCTTTTCCGTCTAAATTAAGTACCAATCCGCCGGCAATTGATTTTGTAACATTAATTTGAATGTTTTTGTTTCCCTCAAAAATGAAAGAAGAAATTGTACTTCCTAAAACTATAATTTTCTGTCCTATTTTCATTTCACTTAAATCTCCCGAAGTAGGTACGGTGAAAGAAAGTTTACTTTTTTCATCAAGGGGTGCACCAATTTTAAGAAAAGAAAATCCAGCGTTATCTAGATACATGAAATCTGCTTTAAATTTTCCACTAGCGTTTTGCACAAAGTAAGCTTCTTTGCCCCGGGCAAGCATGCCATCAATTACAACAAAACCTTCAGCGGAGACTGCAAATCCCCTACCGAGAGGTATTTCAATTGAATTGCCATTTTCATCTATCCCTCCTTTGCTAATAGCAAAAGTGGCAGATTGATTTTCGGCAATAGCATCTACTACTAGGTCCTCTTCTTTGACCACAACCGTATTCACGGTAGTTTTACCTTCAATTTGTTGAATTTTTTCAACAGTTTGCCTAACTACCCGATTAATCGGTACGGTTACGGATGATGGAGCTTGTTGCATCAGAGTTACTGTGGTTATACCTGTGGCAATCGAGGTAATAAAGGAAAGCAGTATAGCAAGCAAAATCAATTGCGATTTGTTTAAATCTTTAATATCCATACATTACATTATATCACTTTTTTGGCGACGTCAAAGTTTTTGTCTTTAACAAATCCCCGCTGAGCTATCTAATTTTTTCTCGAATAATATTTTCAACTCGGTAAGGATTTTTGACACCATGAAAGCTCACTTCTATTCTGTCTCCACCAGCAGTGTCCAGATGCACAACCCCAATACCAAAAATGTTTTCTAAAAAACTTTGACTCACCTCTATGTTTTGAATTTTTTCATATTCAACAAATTTTCTAGAAGTAGAAAACAATTTATATTGCCTAGCAACTCCACTATCTAAAATGAAAAAAGTTTCAGCACGTCTAGAAACTTCTGCTAAAATAAAAGTCAAAAGCCCAACAATAAAAAGAAGATTAGAAAAATAAAAACCAAAAACAAAAAAGACTATCCCACTGAGATAAAAACTCCAGTAGTGAAAAGGGTGTGGATGGAGTTTTTTTATTATCGGTTCTTTAATATCCATTATCTAATTATACCATTTACCTAACTTACTTAAAATAAGAGCGAGTGATTTTATCGTATAATCAATGTCGTTCTTGGTCGTTGCTCGCCCTAGAGAAAACCGCAAAGACCCATCTTCATCCTTGACCTTAGGATTAATGGCCCTTATCACATGGGAAGCTTTGCCGTCACCCGATTTACAAGCACTCTTAGAAGAAGCATATATTCCCCGCGCGGAGAGTTCTATAACCAAAAGGTCGCTTGGAATTTTCGGAATGGTGATATTCACATTGTTCGGCAATCTGTTTTTTAAGTCGCCATTTATAACTAAATTTTTACCAAGTTTACCAAGGGTTCCCCTTGGTAATTTTTTGATAAAATAATCCCGCAGTATTGTAAGACGCTTTGTTTCTTTTTCTTTTGCTTTTTGGGCAAACTCGAGTGCGTCTGCAAATTTCACAATCGCATCCACATTTTCTGTGCCCGGACGAAATCCCGTTTCTTGATTGCCTCCGGCAAATATGGAAAAGAGTGGAACGTTCTTCTTTTTAAAAAGCACGCCGACACGTCCCGCATTTAAGATCTTTGAACCAGAAAGTGACAGCAGGTCTACTCCCAACTGTTCCACATTGAGCGGAAGATAATTCCCTGCCTGTACGGCATCGGTGTGAAAAAATATATTGTTTCTCCGGTGTTGTTTTTTATAGTGCCTGATTTCTTTGGCAATTTCTTTTATCGGCTGTATGGTGCCTATTTCATTGTTCGCATACATTACAGACACCAATATCGTGTTTTTTTTTATTTCTTTTTTTATTTTTTTTGGATCAACTATTCCATTCGCCTCTACTCCGACCAAAGAAATTTGCGCCAGTTTTCTTTTAGCCAGAACTTTAAAAGTTTCAAGTACAGAGGGATGCTCAATGTTGGTTGTGATGATGTGGGGTATTTTTCTCTTACTCCCCGCTAAAACCACGCCTTGTATCGCCAGATTATTGCTCTCTGTGCCCCCACTGGTAAAAATTATTTCCAGCGGTCTTGAGTAAAGAATGCTTGCCACTCGACTGCGCGCATTTTCAAGTTTCTGTCTTGTCTTTACTCCAAGTTCGTGTAAAGAACTCGCATTCGGCGATACGGAGGAAGCGTAATCCAAGTATATTTTTTGATTTGTTTTGTGTAATTTTTTATTTGATTTGGGCATGAAAATAGTATATATTGAAAACTCATGAATATAAAGCTCGACAATTTTTTTCTATTGGCTTTTTTTGTTTTCACCGCAATCGCTATTTTGATTGGCGCTATTTGGGTTTTTAAAACAGAGAAACGTTTACAGAGGTTTTTTATCGGTAAAAAAGGAAAAGATTTGGAAGATACCATCTTGGCTCTGGAAGATGATATTTTAAAATTAAAATCTGCTAAAGAAAAAGCCGAAGGTGAAATTATAGAAATAAATCAAAAACTTAAAAAAAGCATCAGAGGTCTCGAGCTTGTGCGCTTCAATCCTTTTAAGGACCAGGGTAGTAATCAGAGTTTCGCCATAGGTATGCTAAACGAGGACGGCAATGGAGTGGTGCTTTCAAGTCTGTATTCTCGAGAGAGAATGAGTATTTTTGCCAAACCGATTAAAAATGGAAAATCCGAATATGAGCTTTCGCAAGAAGAAAAGGAAGTGCTAAAAAAAGCAGAAGTGTAATAAGAAAATCATGGAAAAAAAGAATGAAAAAATAAAAATAGAAAGACCGCCAGTGGTAGTTGTAATGGGTCACATCGACCATGGAAAATCTACTCTCTTAGACTACATCAGAAAGACAAATGTTGTTGAGGATGAAGCTGGAAACATCACTCAGCATATTTCTGCATACGAAGTTGTACACAGAGATGATGGAAAAGATAGGAAAATAACTTTTTTAGACACACCGGGACACGAAGCCTTTTCAAAAATGCGCGAACGTGGCGCAAATATTGCCGACATTGCTATTTTAATGGTTTCAGCCGAAGACGGAGTTAAGCCTCAGACGCTTGAAGCGTATAAAACAATAACTCTAAACAAAGTCCCTTTCATTGTTGCCATCAATAAAATAGATAAGCCAGGAGCAAATGTCGAAAAAACAAAAAATGAATTAGTGGAGAACGAAATCTATTTGGAAAATTACGGGGGTAAGGTTCCCTCTACAGAAATCTCCGCTAAAACCGGTGCGGGTATAGATAATTTATTATCTTTGATTCTAATTTTAGCCGAAATGGAAAACCTCACTGGAGTAGAGGAAGACCTTGCTTCTGGATTGGTGATTGAGGCACACCGTGATTCAAAGCGTGGGATAGAAACAACTCTCATTATAAAGAACGGAACGATTACAAAAGGAATGACTGTGGGAGTGGAGGATGCTCTGTGCTCTACACGTATTATAGAAAACTTCAAAGGAGAGAAGGTAGAAAAAGCGACCTTCTCCTCCCCTATTCGTCTTTGTGGATGGGATAAAATGCCCACCATAGGAGCAGAATTTAAGTCTTTCAAAAACAAAAAGGAAGCAGAGAAATATGCACAAAACTGGCGAATGGAAAGCAATTCTCCAATTAATCAAAAGCCAGAAGAAGAAACGGGGAAAAAAATAATTGGAATTGTTCTCAAGGCCGATGTTTGGGGTTCAATAGAAGCTATTGAAAAAGAAATAGGAAAAATAGAAAGTGAAAGCGCAGAATTCAAAATTCTGCAAAAGGGGGTGGGTCCTATTTCAGAATCAGATATAAAAACAGTAGCTAGTAGCGAAAATGCGCTGATAGTAGGATTCAACGTGAAAGCTGACCGAAGTGCCGTTGAAATTGCCGAGCAAAGAGGCATATCTATTTCTTACTTTGATATTATTTATAAAATAACAGAGTGGCTCACAGAGGAAATGGAAAGCAGAAGGCCTAAAATTGAAACAGTAGAAACAATAGGCCGAGCGAAAGTCATCAGAACTTTCAGCCGTACCAGAGAACGCCAAATTGTGGGAGGAAAAGTTTTAGAAGGAAGTATTACTCTTATGAAAACAGTAAGGATTATGCGCAGAGAATTTGAAATAGGGCGTGGAAAAATTGTAAACCTGGAAAAAGGAAAAGAAAAGGTGGGTACAATAGAAGAAGGTGTGGAATTCGGGATGATGATTGAATCAAAAATAGAAATTGCTCCTGGGGATATAATAGAGTCTTTCTCTGTGACCCAAAAATAAAAAGAGTTTAAACTAAATGACAAATAGAAATGAAAAAGTTGCAAATTTGATAAAAGAACTTTCCGCTCAGTTTTTGAGTCGAGAGAGCAATAGAACATCACTCATCACAGTCATTCATGCTACTGTTTCCCCCGACCTAAAACGCGCAACTGTATTTATCACAGTACTGCCAGAGACGAAGGAGGTTGGTGCACTACAATTCTCTAAACGGAAAGTTGGGGAACTACGCGAATTTCTGAAAAAAAACATGACAACGAAAACAATCCCCTTCCTTGAAATTGTCATTGATAAGGGAGAAAAAAACAGACAGAAAATTGACGAACTGCTCCGGAATGGTTAAACTTCTTGAAATGGTCTTTGAAAAATGCCTTGCGTAGGCTGACGAGCCGAGCAGAGCAAATTTTCAGTAGAAAATTATGTGTGCATTTTGATAAGAGCTATTTCAAGAAGTACATCGGCCTGGTAGCCAAGTAGTAAGGCATTCCTCTGCAAAAGGAATATACGTGGGTGCGATTCCCACCCAGGCCTCTCTGACGAAGGATTGTAGTTTGAAAAAACAATAAAATGAATTATAATTTGCCCGAGTGGCGGAATTGGTATACGCGCACGACTTAAAATCGTGTCTCGTAAGGGATGTGGGTTCGACTCCCACCTCGGGCACTTGTTTATTTTGCGCCCATAACTCAGCTGGTAGAGTAGCTCCCTCTTAAGGAGAATGTCCCAGGTTCGATCCCTGGTGGGCGCACAAAGCATGGGATGCTTTGTGCGAGCCGGAGACATGACGATGTCGAGGCGGGGTCGCGAGATTTTTCAACAGAAAAATACTTGTGACCACAAAGCCCCTGTGCGAACCGGAAGCATGTTTTATTAGTAAATAAAACAACTGAGGTGGGGCCGAGAAATTTTCGAGCGACGGCGAGAAAATATTCGTGGCCACAAAGCACAAAGTAATGTTTTTGCCGGGATGGCGGAATTGGTATACGCGCTAGTCTTAGGAACTAGTGGGGCAACCCTTGGGAGTTCGAGTCTCCCTCCCGGCACACTTGACTTTTATATTTGAATATGCTATACTACAGCATATGAGTAAAACAATACGAACAATTAAATACGGAGCAATTTATACCTTAATTTTATTGGCTATTTTAGTTCTTGGTGCCATAACCTTTATGGCGAAAGAGGCGAACGCTGCTTCTTATAGTCCTTACAGCGAGCCTGTAATAATTAAAGAGTCTACATCTATACCCGATAACCCAATTCCGTCTGTGACCGTTATAAGTCCAGATTCTGGAAACTTGGGAGGTGGCGCGAAGACTGTCACCATCACAGGAAGCGGTTTCGTGCCTGGTTCTGTTGCAAGATTAAATGGCGCTGATCGTCAGACGACTTTCATAGACCGTTCACATCTTTTGATTTATCTTAATGCGAGCGATATGTATGGAGCAAGCGGAAAGTATATAACAGTTTGGAACTCAGGACCTGGTGGAGGATTTTCGAATAGTGTTTTGTTTACTATTAATGGTTATGTAGCCCCAGCAGCAGCAACTAGTGGAGCAAGAACAAACAACACTACATCAAACACAAATTCTGCAGTAAAAGGTGCGAGCACCAGCAACACAAACACATCAACAAATGAAACAAACGACAGTTATGGCGACCTTACTTCCAACGCCTTGCTTGGCTCAAATAGTTTCATGCCTTCTGGTCTGATTCAATGGCTTCTCTTAGCGATATTTATTCTGATTATCTTTATTCTGGGAAGAAAGTTTTACGGAAAAGATAAATATCAAGAGAAACCTCTAAAGCACGCTTAATATCTCAAGTAAAAACCCCCTTTTTAAAGGGGGTTTTTACTTGACTTTTACTATGTTTTATGATATACTATATAGATAGTTAGGTCTTTGAAAATTGAAAAAGATGAACAGTTTGTTCGCCAAGTAGCTCGAATTTATTTCAGCTTTTGGGCGAACAAACTGTTCACAGACACACAACCCCGCGCCCGCGGGGCGCACACTAAAAGCGCCAAGGGCGCAAGGGAGGCTTATATGTGGCTATTGCTTTTACTGGCGCTCATCTTAATGATGGTCGCCGTCGCGCTTCTTCTCCTAACGGAGTACCGTATGGAGGTGAAAGTGGCAACTGCCCTCGTCTACAACAACATCTGGACAGGGCGCACTGGGTGTTTCCTTCCGGGAACGAACTTCCTGATTCCAGGCATCCACAAAGTTCTTGAGAAAGAAGTGTCGCTCAAGAACGAAGCGGAGAACCCCTCAAATGTCTCTCTGTTCACGGCAGACGGCATAGAGATTGAAGTAGATTACATCGTCCGCCGTTTGCAGGTCGGCTGGCCCGACATGCCAAAGTACGAAGCAATGTCAACTGAAACACGAGAGCACCTGGGGGAATGCGCTATCTGGGCGACAACTCGGATCAAGTACGGCGAACGCCGAGACAAGATCCTGACACGCGTTGTGGCTAGACTCCAAGAAGCTTTGGAGAGCCGAACCCTAAACCAGATCTTCCTTGAAGCTGACCTCAAGACTGGAGAGTCGAAGTGCAACCTCATAGAAATGGTGAAGATCGAAGATGAGACAAATAAAGCCCTGCTTAAGGATATTGTTACCACAGAGTGGGGCTTCTGGGTCGAGATTGACCTTGAGGACTACAACCTTCCGGTCATCATCCGTCGCGCGAGAGAAAAGGGGTCAAGCGCAGAGATCGCCGGCAGGGCGATCAAGACAAAACTCGAACATGCCGGAGTCCCTGAGAACGCTCGGGGTCTCTGGGCGGGAATCGCAACCATCGCTGAGACTCTCATCGGCGCAATCAAGAACGAGGAAAAGAAGGAGGGTAGCTCATGAGAAGTATCGTGATCGTACTGGTGGCAATCCCGGCAATTCTGCTTTTGGGATTGATGAGCTGGCTCGCAGGGGGGTCATTCCCAGCATTCGTTGCCGGAATCTTCCTGCTCGGGTTCGCCGGAGCTTGGATTGCGGGGATGGCCGGTGTCGCGAACTATCCCGCTATCGTCCGTAGTGTCGCAGGATGGGCCGCCCTCCTATGCTTTCTCGTCGTGGGGTGGCAGGTGGGAAAGTACCAGTGGAAAGAGAGAGCAAAACCCATCATCGAGTCTGCTCGCACGAAGGAAGCAGAACTCGAGAGGATTCGGGCTGAAGCACGGGCAAGGGCACAAGCCATGGCTCAGGAGCGGGCAGTAGCGCGCGCGCAACCATCACTCCCTGTTGTTCACGGGGTAACGCCGGCAGAAATTACTGCCGACTACGAGTTCAATCTCGAATCCGACGGCCCTATTCGGATTAAGTTCCCCGGGGTTGTAAAACCAGTGGATTTCACCCCAGGGAAGGGATGTGTACAGTTCCCGGAGCATCGAAGTGGACCCAAGAAGTTTTGGAGTCCAAGCGATTCATCGGGAGGTCGGGTTTCTTTCCGACTATACCCTGTGAAGGGAGAAGGGTGTAAGGCCTAACATCGCGTCTGGCCAGCGCAGTTATCAAAGTCGCACAATCGTGCGCAAAAGGGCGGATCTCAATACATCGAGACCGCCCTTTCGCATTTTTATTTTACTTTTAGATTTATGGAGAAGTATAAGGAGAAGAAGGATTGTACTCATCTAATTCTACCTTCCCCTGTTCGAGATTTATCCCATCTACGTTGAAAGTGTTAAGGATGATATTCATGAAAGCAAACACTCCCATCATTATGGTAATTCCTATAACTCCCCAAAGCATGTGACTCTTACCTGCTGTTTTCTTTTCTTCATTTTCTTCGTTTGCAATAAACTGAAAAACTCCCCAAAGGAAATACACTACAGCTAGAGCAAACAAGAAACCAATGATTGGATTTATGATGAGCCTGTTTACATTCGCCACGAAAGAGTCCACGCTCGCATAAGCTATGTTGGGTAAGAATAAATCCATTTTTAAATTAAACTTTATCTACTAGTAAGGAACGGTAGGGAAATTTATATTTTGAATATTCCCAAGCCCGAAGGTATTGGTTACTATTCTTACAAGTCCCCATACGCCTATTATCACCACCAAACCAATGATACCCCAGATCATTCTGTTTCTTCCTGTCGTCTTTGCCTCTTCGTCACTTGAGATCACATAAGTGATAACTCCCCATACGAAGTAAATTACTCCTAGAGCCACCAAGAACGGAAGCAAGGCACCTAGAATTTCGTTAAACTTACATATTAAGCTTTGTATGGTTGTAACCGAACCACCAGTACAAATAGTGGGATTACCACCAGTGGTTTGCGCTAATGCTAAAATAGGAGCAAACAAACCAAGACCCGACAATGCGACTAATTTCTTTTTCATAATAATAACTATATATTCAAACAATAATTAAACGACCTTTTAATAAATTAATAATTTTACCTAAATAACTAGGTTACCTATATTGTATCATAAAAATAAAACAAGTCTATAAACCATGGGCTACTCCTTCAACCTGGGGACAAACCCCGTATCAATATTAAAGGTTGTCCCCACAATAGCTACTAATCCCCAGACAGAAACCATGACTGTTAAGGCAATAATTCCCCAAATCATAAAATTCTTTCCTTTCTTTTTTGCTTCTTCACTGTCATTTATTACATACTGCACTACTCCCCAGACAAACATAGCTACAGCTAGAACAAAAATAAGTGGAATAACTGACTTGCCTATTATGCAGGTTATATAGCTTAAAAGATCCTGGAGTTTGGGATTAGTAGAATTAAGATTACATAATCCATCACTGCTATTAATAATACCTTCACTAAGACTTGATATGTCCGGAGAAGACACACCCCTTAAGCCGAAAGTGTTCACAACTATTGAAACAAGTCCCCACAGACCAACGATAACAACGAAACCAATGATGCCATAGATTATTCTGTCTTTTCCCTTCTTTTTTGCTTCTTCGCTATCATTTATGACATAGGTAATAACTCCCCAGACAAAGTAAACCACCCCCAAAGCTACTAATAGTGGAATTATTGAATTAAAAACAGAGCTTAATTTACAAATAACAAATCCAATATTACCTGTCATGAGACATCCAGAACTCGGATCTATGATAGGAAGAAACCCCACGGGGGGAAATCCCTGAGCCGAAGCAAAAAACGGAAGAAATATGGTTGAGAGTATCAGAGTAAAAAAAGTTGTCTTTATAATTTTCATAATTTTTTATGACATTAATTTATAAAGCCAAGACAGCTCTAAGACAGTTTCTGAAATAAGCTTGGCAATGGCCCACGACCCCAGAAGTATCGCCGTGCCGATTAGGGTATACAGTAAAGCATTTTTAGCCTTTCCTAATTTTTCTGAATTACCCTGGGCAGCGACAAAAAGAAAACCGGAATAAATTATAGCCAGAGCTATAATTGGAATCCCTATCTTCAATACGCCTTCAAGAATAACTCTAATAAATTCACTCAAGCTACAATATGGCACTGGGTTGGAAATTCTTCCGGGCACAGAAACATCACAAGGTACAGGACTATTTCCTTGAGCTAAAGCAATAACTGGAGAGATAATTACAAAACCTATTAAGGCCATTCTGCGAAAATTTTTCTTCAGAAAATTCATAGTTGAATTATACCTCATATTAAAATCCAATCCAATCTCCTTTATAACCCAAAATTGATAATATTGTATTGATAATAAGCCAAGCAGCTATGGCGACAATAAGACCTATCGCCACATTGGTGAAAATAGTTTTCGCTTTTGTCCTCTTGGAAGTCTCTCCCCCAGAAGTTACCAGTAGAAATCCAGCATAGGCGAACATTATGGCAGCGATGGGCACAACCATTTTAAAGAGAATAAATTGAATGACTGTGTTTATGAGAATCATAAATTCATTAAAGCCCCATATACATTTCTGCGTAACCGGATCAACACCACAGGGGGGAACTAACCCTGCCGCAAAAGAAGTCGCCGGAACAAGAAGCATTAAGGAAATCGCAATAAAAATTAAAGATTTTTTTATCATTTTCGTAACAATAAATCAAGCTTCGCACTAGCGTCTTTAATGGCATTGCCCGGGGTCATGTTGTTCGAAAGAACTCCGTCCACCATAGCACGGAATATGTTGTCTGTGTCTTTAGGAGATGGGTCAAGCCAGCTTCTGGCGTAAAGCGCTGAAGGGTAAAAGGTTGAAGAAAAGATGTCGCTGGGTCTCACTGAAAGCAAGTCTCTTCGTGCTGGAGCCACTCCGAGGGCAGTGGCAAGCGCTGAAGCAAAGTCTCCACTACTCATTAAGCTGGCTGCCACAAAAGCGGTATTGGGATTTTTAGAAAAAGAAGAAACACTAATGCCCATCACACGTGCAGAGGTTAGTTTGAAATTTGCATCTTTAATTTGTGGCATGGGTGCAACTAAGAAATTTTGATTTGGATTTTTGTTTATGAAAGATTTAAGCTCGCTAGCATAGCCAAAATAAAAGGCTAAGTCCTCAGCACTAAATGCATCATTTGAATTGAGAAATGACCTATTCCAAGAATAGACACTTTTAAGGGGATCGGCAAAATCTGTATAAAATTGCAAAACAGAAGGTAAATTAAATTGACCAGAGGAATCCCCCAAGAAAGAAATAAAGTTTCCATCTTTTTCAGCAACAATCGGATTACCAATCTGCATGAAAAGTGTGGCCATTATGTCTTTGGCATTGGTGATGTTTGCAAACTGACCCAAGGCCACTGCTGATTTGTTTATTTTGCTTGATTCATCTTTTTTAGATAGGATGGGTGCAAGGTTAATTAGTTCACTCCAATATGTAGGGGGTGTAGTAATTCCGTTGGCGTCCAGAATACTCCGATTGTAATACATCACCAAAGGGTCAATGGTAATCGGAAAAGCTAAGACACCTTTTGAAGTCAGAAACACTTCTCCGGCGCCAGCAAAGTTGGTTTTAAAAGAAGCAAGAGGAAAACTCTCATAAGGAATTGTGAGAATTTTATTTTTATAGCGATATACTAAATTTTCAGGCAAGAAAAACATGTCGGGGCCCGTGCCGGAAGCTAACGCTTCAAGTAAATCCTGGTCGAAAGTATTAGCGGATTTTTCCATATACTTCACAACAAAGGTTGGATTGTTAAGGTTAAAATTATCAATTAGAGGAAAGATGGCCTGACTTTTTACCGTTCCCCATAAAACAACAGTCCCCTGCCCACCTGGAGTGTTCTTGTCGCTGATAGGTATCACTCCGGAAAAAACCAAAACGCCAATTACAGCTGCTGTAACAAACATAACTAAAACTATGATTTGAAAATTTTTTCCTTTCATTAACTATGAATACATTACGCCTTTTTTAATATCATACCATAATGGTTGCTACCAGCATCAATGTCCCGCTCCCAGACAAATCCCTTTGTCTCGAACATTTTTCGTGCCTCGCCAGATGGAACGATGGTCTCTAAATGGCCCATCACCGACGCACCAGAAGACCAGTCAACAAGAAGCACTCTGCCCCCAGGCTTCAATATCCGTTTCGTCTCTTCAATAAATTTATTCTTGTCTTCCACTTGAAAAAGTATATTGGAAGCTATAACCGCATCCACAACTCCATTTCCTATTTTAGTGCCTCCGATTTTTTCAACATCTCCCCAAAGGGTTTCTATATTATTTAAATGAGCATCTTTAATTTTATGTTTAATTTTGTCTAAAAAATCCTTTTGCACTTCAACGGCATAAACTTTCCCCCTAGGCACCATCTCCCCCGCCGCAACAGAGTAAAAGCCGGTCCCCGCACCCAAATCCGCTACTATCATATTTTCCCCAAGTCCGAAAGCTCTTAAATTTTTTACCGGGTCAGCAAACATGGTTTAATTATAACATCATAGAGAGCTTAAAAACAGTTATATAATTATTTCTTAAATGCAAGTAATGGATGCAATGCCGTCACCAGAACGTAAACGCATTATGGTCACACCTTGGGTTTGACGGCCAAATGAAGAAATATCTTTTAGAGCCGTTCTCAAAACTTGTCCCTTTTTAGACATAGCAATTAATTCTTCTTCTTCACCTTCCAATACTTTAGCCACGATAAGTTTGCCTGTTTTCGGCGTCACTTTGGCAGTTTTGATTCCAGAACCACCGCGCTTTTGAACCTTATATTCTTTCAAGGAGGTTTTTTTACCGAAGCCGTTAGCGCTCATGGTTAAAAATGCGCCAGCCTTATTTTCCTTCCTTACCACATCTACTCCCACCACCTCATCTCCTTTGCTAAGTTTTATTCCTCGAACTCCGCCGGCCGTGCGTCCCATTTCTCTTATGTCTCCTTCTTTAAATCTAATAGACTGACCCCCTGTTGTCGCAAGCATAACTTCATCACCCTTGTTTGTTAAAAGAGCAGAAGCTAGCTGGTCTCCCTTATCTAAACGAATAGCGATAATTCCACTTCGGCGCACATCTTTAAAATTGACACTAGACATTTTTTTGACTGTGCCATTTTTTGTTACGAGCATAAGCGAAAGTCCGTTTTTGTCGAAATCCTTCTGCATTGGTAGAATCGAAGTAACTCTTTCATCACCAGAAAGGGAGAGGAAATTCATAATGGATTTACCTTTGGTGGCGCGCCTGCCTTCTGGAATATCATACATTTTCATTTGATAAACTTTACCAAGGTTGGTGAAGAACAGCAGGTCGCTATGACTAGACCCTGACACAAGCATCGCGACAAAGTCTTCTTCTTTTGTTTCAAGGTCAACCACACCTACTCCTCCCCTTTTTTGTGAACGATATTCAGAGGGGTCAGTGCGTTTTACATATCCGCCAGCGGAGAAAACAAGCATTGTTTCCTTCTCTGGTATTAAATCATCATTCGAAATTTCCTTTACCCCACCTTTCACTATTTTCGTTCTACGCTCGTCTTTATATTTCTCTCTGATTTCTTTTAATTCATCAGAAATAACTTTCAGCATTTTCTTTGGATTAGCTAGAAGCTCTTTCATTTCTTTTATAAATTTCTGTTTCTCTTCGAGTTCATTCTCCACGGCCTTCCTTTCCAGTCCGGCAAGTTTGACTAATTTCATTTCCAAAATTGCCGTTGCTTGCAAATCTGAAAATTTAAATTCCTTTATCAGGTTTTGTTTGGCGGTTTGGGAGTCCTTAGACCCTCTTATAACCTTTATAACACGGTCTATTTTATCGAGCGCCTTCTTAAGGCCGAGGAGTATGTGTTCGCGTTCTTCTGCTTTACGCAAATCATATTGCGACCTCCTCTTTACAACTTCCTTCCTGTGAGAAATGAAAAAAGATAGAACCGATTTCAGAGAAAGGGTCTGGGGCACTCCGTCAACTAACGCCACAATATTAAAATTAAAATTTGACTCAAGCTGAGTGTTTTTATAAATATAATTTAAAACTTTTTCCGGATGAGCGCTCCCCTTCAAGTCAATAACAATCCTGATGTCTTTAGTTGATTCATCCCGCAATCCTTTTATACCATCGAGCTTTTTTTCTTGCACAAGCTCCGCAATAGCCACTATTAAATTTGATTTATTTACCCTAAAAGGAATAGAAGTGATGATGATTTGGAAATTTCCGTCTTTGTGCTCAATGATTTCCGCTTCCCCCCGACAGACAACTCCGCCTCGGCCTGACCCGTAAGCATGAAGCATATCTTTATGCCCATAAGCTATCCCTCCAGTTGGAAAGTCTGGTCCTTTGATAAATTGCATTAAATCTTCCGTGGTGCTGTCTCCGTTTTCAATTAAATGTGTGGTAGCATCCAGAACTTCAGCTAAATTGTGTGGAGGGATGTTGGTTGCCATACCAACAGCAATTCCAAGTGTCCCGTTTAAAAGAAGGGCGGGCACAGCAGAGGGAAAAACTATCGGCTCTTTACGAGTTTGGTCATAGTTCAAGCGAAAATCTACTGTTTCTTTTTCTAAGTCACGTAAAAGTTCAGCGGAAATTTTAGACATTTTTGCTTCGGTGTAACGCATGGCTGCTGCGTTGTCTCCATCAATAGAACCGAAATTTCCCTGCCCTAAAACAAGAGGATAACGATAAGAGAATTCTTGCGCCATACCAACCATCGAATCATAAACCGCTACATCTCCATGCGGATGATATTTCCCGAGCACATCTCCAACCACCGCAGCAGATTTTCTAAAACGCGATGAAGCGGTCAAACCCATTTCGTGCATGGCAAACAGGATTCTCCTATGCACAGGCTTCAGTCCATCTCGAACGTCTGGTAGAGCACGAGCAGTAATAACCGACATCGCATATGCCAGGTAGGATTCTCTCATTTCTGTCACAATATCAACTGGAATAATCTTGTCGATAGGTGCTTCTTCGCTTAATTCTTGGTCTTTTTTCGCCATGGTTTTTTATTCTATCACAGGAGGAGTAGACTCTCTAATACTATTATATCCTCCTATTAAGTTGTCTTTTAATACAGAAAACGGCCTTAAATCCTCTTCTATGCTCGTCTGTGTTTCGGGATTGGCTAGATTTGTTCCTAGGCCGTAAGTCCAAAGAATCATCAAAAAAACAGCAGAGATAATGACAAGCACGTGCAAAATATGTGTTCGCACTTCTTCAGGTTGTTTTCTTAAGTGGTGGATTATTTTTTTCATAAATTATTTAAGTGGCCTTAAGCACTACTACCTCTCCTTCTTTACCGTCTAAATCTTTCCGTCTGATTGTAAGCTTGTCCACTACTTCCGCTTTTTCTTCTCCGATTTCTTTTAAGAATACTTTAAGAGAGACATCATCATAATCCATCGGTATAATCATTTTGGGTTCAAGGGAGGAAGCAAGTTTGGCGGATGCTTTAGCGTCCAAAAGGTCTTTGTCGCCGATAGGGATAAAGAGAATGTCTGGACTATCAATGACTTCGCGTACTTCTTTGGAAAGTTCAGAATCAGAAAGTGCACCCAGGAATGCAATGTTAATGTTGTCTACCGAAAGTGAATAAATTGTATTGATATATTTCTTTCCTCCAAGGGTGGTTTCTGACATCAATCCTTTAATAAAAATTTCTTTTACTTCATAGTCCCCCGGCCCGATAATGGCGAAAGGTACCCGCTCCCCATGAGAGAGTTGCTCTAATCCGTTGTAGTCCGAATGATTAATTGTAGAAAGAGCAATATCTGCACCAAAATGCGCGCTAATCCCCGATTTAGAGCTTTTACCGACAGGATTAAAGGCAATAGTCATTTCTCCTTGCCCAATCTTGAAAAACTGCTTGCCGAAATATGTTATTATCATTGACTATATTATAGCAAAAAATTTAAAATAAGGACACTTTTTGGGCTTGCATTTTTCTCTATTTGTAGTAGTATCTTTATACAACTGAATTTATTATTAAAAGCAGGATTTGGGGTAACCCTTTCAGACATTTGTCAGAAAGAACCTGAGCCTTATATCCGCTTAGGGCGGATTTTTTAATTTTAGGTAAATATTTATGAATAAAGACGAAACAATAGTAGAAGAAAATTTAGTGCTGAAGTCCATGGTGGACCGAAGTGGAACCAGACCAGAACTTGATTCTCTGGTAGAGGGTCGGGTAATTGTAATAGAAAAATCATCGGTTTTCGTTGACCTGTCACCTTTTGGAACGGGCACTATTTATGGACGCGAATTTATTAACGCGAGAGACATCATAAAGAAAATAAGGCTGGGGGATATTATAAAGGCGAAAGTTGTTGATACAGAAAATGAAGAGGGCTATGTTGAACTTTCTCTTAAAGAAGCGAAACAAGCACTCACTTGGAATGAAGCCGAGAAAGCCATCAAGGCAAAAACGGTTTTGGAGTTGGAAATTAAAGATGCCAACAAGGGCGGATTAATTTTAGAATGGCAAGGTATACAGGGATTTTTACCTGCTTCCCAACTAAAAGCCGAACATTACCCACACGTTGAGGATTCTGATAAAGATAAAATATTAAAAGAATTGAAAAAGTTAGTTGGAGAAAAAATTTCAGTAATGATTATTTCTATTCTCCCCAAGGAAGGAAAATTAATCTTCTCTGAAAGAGACAATAATCCAGAAGAGAAGAAGGAAATTTTAAGCAAATATTCAATCGGAGACGAATTGGATTGCGCAGTTGCGGGAATCGTTGATTTCGGAGTATTTCTTAAGCTTGAAGACGGACTAGAGGGCTTGGTACACATTTCTGAACTTGATTGGGGGTTGGTAGAAGACCCTCGGGATATGTTTAAAATAGGAGATAAAATAAAGGCAAAAGTAATTGAAATAAAAGATGGAAAGGTTTCTCTTTCTATAAAAGCACTAAAGGAAAATCCTTGGAAAGAATTCGAAGAGAAATTGAAGAAAGGAGATATTGTAAAAGGAGTAGTCATTAAATACAATAAACACGGCGCCCTTGTCTCTATCAAAGAAGGTGTGGCTGGACTGGTACATAACTCAACTCTCGGCACAGAAAGTAAATTGCGTGAGAAATTAGAGCTTGGAAAAAATTACAATTTTCAAATCACCCTATTTGAACCCAAGGACCACAAGATGACCCTAATGTATTTGGAGTAATTCCTGAGGCTTGCCTTGAGGGCAATCAAAAAATCCCCCATACGGGGGATTTTTTGATTTGTTAGCCTTTTGCGATTACTGAAACCTCTGTCACATCTTCTTCTCCAATATCATTCATTATAGATATCACTTGCTCAGCGTAACGAGGAATAATTGATGGGGGGTTGTAAGCGCGTAAGATTTGGATAGTGGTTTTATCATCGTAGTGTTTCGCGGTTCTAGGATTACTACCACCCAAATTTTTGGCGACAATTTCTATAGCATGTTCGTAGGAATCAAAGCCAATCTTGCAAGAACCCCAACCAAAAGGATTGTTTTTAACCTTTTTACATTCAAATTTACCACCAGTAGATTCTCGAATAGCAATAGCCGGTAGAAGCCTCCAGTCAAGGTCATTCTTTTCTGCTTCTTCCACCATTGTCATACCTATACCTGAAAGTGGCATATTGCGCTCCTCAAAGTAAGCATTTATGGCTTGCGCCTTTGCTCTTTGTATCTCAAGCTTTTGAGCCAAGCTATCGTTAACAGCCAATAGCCCATAAGCTTCCATATTTTGTTTTTGCGATAATACGATTTGAGAGTTTGAAACAACTCGATACCCAGCCTGCGTAAGACCTCCTAGGGGTAGCGAGATTGCTGCAATTGGTAAAAGAACCAATGACTCTACAAACCTTATTAATTTTTTATTTTGCATATTGAGCGGTATGTGCTCCGCCAACCAACTACTGTCTCCCTCTCATCTATAAAACAAAAATCCTTATGTTATAAGCTTTACCAGCCTATACTAAGGACATGGATTAATGATAGCATGTTCTGATATAAAAGTCAATAGTTAGACAATGTTTTTCTCATATGTCAAATACAAAATACCTTGTAAAATAAGGATATTTTGTATCACGAACATTGACAAATAAGGATAAAATGAGGGTGATTGAGCATATTTGCAAAGGATGAAGAAAGAAAGTAGTATGAATGGATGAAGTTGTTACTAAAAAGGAAGGTATTGGATATCGTCAAAATCCTGAAAAAAGCCGGGAAGTATAGATTGGCTTTATGTATAGAGCAAAACTGGGATAAAACCGCCCTAGAGTACTCAAAACAACTAAACTTTTGGAGACCCAAAAAATCAATGGAAAAGGAGCTCTTGAGGGCTTTCGATAAAGAACTAACCAGGCTCGGCACGAGGGGTATACTAAAATTGGATATTTTAAATTCAATAAAAAAAAGAAGGGTTTTGCAAACCGCTCCACACTTGGGTGCAACAGAGAGCCCTCGCATGCTTTGCATCAACTGGTTGGGATCTTTAGCTGTAGAGGAAAAATCCACCTCGACGCAAGGTGGGGATTTTTATGTGGTGGGAATGTTCTCTGGTATCCCCTTTTCCAATCGTTCACGACCCGGTAGGATAAATAAAAAAGTGGATACAATAAATTTATTTCCAAGTAATCTGCAAGATGGCCTGGTATATAGAAGTAAAATTCCCACAAAACTTGTAGAAACCGTAGACCAACTTCCGAACAAAATATCAAAATTTTTACCCCTGGCTGTTTTAGGGAATTCATATACAAAATGGGCATTAGAGACTTGCCAACACATTGAGGGAACAATTCTCAAAAAGAATAATTTAGTTTTCTTAGATATTAATGAAGTGGTCACAGAATATTTAGCGCAAGTTCTTCAAAATCGTTTTCATGTCCTTCATAAGATATTTTTCAATCCCAAATGGAGAAAAGAATTTATAGAAGCCTTCCCGAATGAGGCAATGTTTTATGTGCCAATTATGGACGGAAAATATGAAAAAATAGAAAACATGACGTTATTCGGAAATATTTTAAAAGGTAAAACTAAAAAAATTGACTTGAGTAATTCAAAAATATTGATACGAGAATTAAAAGAAGGTCGGTTGTGCCCAGCCCTCCTTACTTCATTTGTGGCGCTATCATTCCTGAATCAGTTTAAGTGTTTGGGGTCTTTTGCTCAAGTGGAGTACTTGCCTGTTTATCAAGAAAAATTGGCAAAATTAAAATTTATGAAAGAATTTAAGATTGAAAAAATACCAACGGCAAATCTAACCACTGGCCTTTTCCCTGAAAAAGAAAATGTTTACCCCGCGGACATGATAATTAAAAACAAAAAATTAAAGCAGGGAGGAAAAATTCTATTTGGGGAACTTCTACTTAACATGAAAAGCGTCTTGCTTGAAAGTTACTTCATAGGTGATAATAGAAAACATGACAAGAAGTAAAAAAAGAGCACATTTAATAGGTATATGTGGGGCGGGCATGTCAGCCCTTGCTCTGCTACTGAAAGAATCGGGTTGGCAAATAACCGGCTCAGATAACAATTTTTATGAGCCAATTTCTGGACATCTAAAGAAAAATAAGATTTCTTTCTTCAAAAAGTATAATACTGGCAACATTCCAAAGAATGTTGATTTAATAGTTATCGGTAAGCACGCCAACCTCACCCCAGAATCAAACGAAGAAGTGGCGCAAGCTTTCAAATTAAAAGTAGAAAAGAAATCTTTACCAGAGGTTCTGGCCATGCTCTCAAAAAACAAAAGGAGCTTGGTGGTCGCTGGTAGCTTCGGTAAGTCTACCTGCACTGGATTAGTGGCTTGGAGTTTATTGAAGGCCAGAAAAGATCCTTCGTATTTTATCGGCGGGGTGCCAATGGGTTTCAATAAATCTTCACATTTAGGAAAAGGAAAAGAATTCGTCTTAGAGGGTGATGAATACCCATCCTCAAATTGGGATAAAAAATCAAAATTTTTACACCTAGTTCCTTCTTCGATTCTTTTGACCTCAGTAGAACATGACCATAAAAATATTTTTAAAACAGAGAAGTCATACAAGGAACCATATAAGAAATTGGTTGCAAGAATACAGAGAGGCGGGCTTTTGGTTTATTCTTTAGGGGCAAAAAATACAAAAGAAGTAGTGAAGTATGCGAAATGTAAAACTGTGAGCTACGCTTTGACTAATAAAGGAGCCCACTGGTATGCACAAAATATAAAATACGGAGTGGAGACTTCTTTCGACCTAATACATAAAGGTAAAAGAATTATAAATATAAAAACTAAACTTTTAGGTAAACATAATATTGAAAATATTATTGGAGCTGGAGCGCTGGTTCTAGAAAATAAAATTATTTCACCTGTTGATTTCGCCAAGACTGTAAAAAGTTTTCAAGGCATAAAAAGGCGCATAGAATTATTAACCCGTAAATCTTCTGTCTTGGTATATGAGGGGTTTGGATCTTCGTATGCGAAAGCGAAATCAGTCTTTGATGCCCTGAAACTTCATTTTCCTGATAAAAAAATAATCACCATATTCGAACCACACACTTTCTCCTGGCGCAATGCTGGCGCAAAGAGGTGGTATAAAGATATTTTTAAAACAAGCAAGAAAGTAATAATTCTCCCTCCCCCTTCACATGGGCAAGATACCCATGATCAAATGAGTTTTTCTCAAATTGTAAAAGAAGTGAAGAAAAATCACAGAGAAACTTATGGAGCAAAAAATGTAAAAGAAGCTCTTAAAATCATAAAGAAAGAAACAAAAAAAGACGACATCATCGTGCTTATGTCTTCCGGTTCTCTTTTGGGTCTGACTTCTTCTGTACCGAAGTTGATGGAGAAAATGTTTCCTAGGTAAAAATAAATCTATTCTATAATTCTAACGAATTGTAGAATACTTTTACCACGGCGCGACAATCTATGCCGAACTATATTGCCTTCGCTTTTCTTAATGACCAATCCGGCAATTGCCATTTTGGTTATATGCGCAGAAACATTTTTAAAGTCAGATTTAACTTCATCCGATATTTCTTGCACGGAAAGCTCCGGCTCTTTGCCCAAGAGTTCCAAAATTTTAATGCGATTATGATTCGCAAATCCCTTTACTATTCTTTCCAGTTCCCTATTGGTTTTCTTCATAAATATCTATTCTACAATTCTATAGAATACTAGAATACAATGCAACTAGCTAATAAGTCGCTTGTTATACCCCATAGCGACTAGCTTCTCGTAAGCTTGCCAGACTCGTTCCGGTATTTTTTGTTCAATCTGAAAACCGAGTTTCGAATACTCTTTTATACGCTGTAAATCCCCTACCATTGTATTAATGATCTTTTCTTTTGTGTAATATGGATTATCTTTGACATAATCTTCGTAAGATATTTTAGGGGAAGTCATAATGATTTCCGGTTCCGGCCACTGTTTTTTGAAGGTAGCATATACTCGCCTTTCCATGTATGGTTTTTGCACTAAAATAATTTTTCTATATGGGATATTACTTTTAAGAATTAGCTCCTTGGAAAATAAAATATTTTCGCCAGTATTGCGCGATTTATCTTCTATAAAAATTTTCTCGATCGGAATGCCCCTTTTAAGCGCAATATTACGATATACTTCTGCTTCTGATTTTGGATAAAATGCTTTGCCGTATCCGGAAAATATAATTATTGGCGCATAACCTTGTAGAAATAAATCACACGCTCTTTCTGCTGGAGCTAAGTCTTTGCTTCCCAAAACCAAAATGCAGTCGCTTGGTGCCGGCTCCTGGTGCATAAGCATGTAGTCCCAAATTACTTTAGCTAATTTATCAACTTCGGTTTCCATAATTAATCTATTCTATAATTCTATAGAATACTAGAATAGTTTCTCGAATTCTTCGCGGTCGTAAAAATGACGTCTTACTCCCTTGATTTCTTGATAGTCTTCATGCCCCTTGCCGGCACAAATTACTATATCTCCTTTTTGCGCTAGTTTTATCGACTCTTTAATGGCTTCACGTCTGTCTGGGATTATTTTTATTTTCGCAAGTAGTTGAGGGGTTAAATCAGCTTTCATCGCTTCTATAATTTTATTTGGATCTTCGCTTCGCGGATTATCTGATGTGAAAATCGCAATATCGGAAAGATCGGCTCCCAGCTTGCCCATAATTGGTCGCTTGAAAGGGTCGCGGTCCCCTCCACAGCCAAGTATTGAAATAATTCTTCCTTCTTTCGGTTTAATTTCTTTCACGGCTAGAATTATTTTCTCAAGCGCATCGGGTGTATGTGCATAATCTACTATAACAAGCGCACCGCTGGGGGCTGTAAAATGTTCAAATCGCCCACGGGGGGGTTCAATATTTTCTAAAATTTTATTTACCTTCGTCATATCAAAACCAAGTAGTGCGCTCGCGCTAGAGACAGCTAGTAAGTTGTAAGCATTAAATTTTCCAAGTAATTTTGACTTTACGGCGGTTGAACCGCTGGGAGAGATGATTTCAAGTTCAAGTCCAAGAAAATTCATTTTTAAAATCTCTCCGTGAAAATCAATCTCCCCAGCCTTCCCGTCCCCGCCTGCATCAGCTGTGCTGAAAGCATTGCGGGCAGGAAAACCGTAGAAAAATCTTTTCGCTTTGGTACCGCCAAGCATTACTCTCCCGTGAGTATCGTCTGCATTAGAGAGCGCAAAAGCGCAAGTTTTTAGTCTGTCAAAAAGTTTCTTTTTTGCTAAAAAATAATTTTCAAGATTTTTATGATAGTCCAGATGGTCGTGCGTAAGGTTTGTGAAAATTGCTCCGGTAAAATTTATTCCCCAGACCCGATTTTGATCGATGGCATGACTTGAGACTTCCATAAATACATATTCACATTCCTTGTTTACCATTTCACGAAAAAGTTTTGTGAGAGTTATGGAGTCGGGGGTTGTGTGGGTAGCTCCGCGTACTTCTCCCGCAACGATGTTTTCCACTGTACTTACCAATCCCGCCCTATAACCAAGTAGGGTGGCGACCTGGTAAAGCAATGTAGCTGTTGTAGTTTTACCATTTGTGCCAGTTACTCCAATAATTTTTAACTTCTTGGAAGGGTTTCCATAGTAACACATCGCAAAAATTGACTTTATTCTCCACCAAATTGTTTTAAGAATTTTATTTTCCATGACAATTTTTCCATTTTTTACCTGAATCACACAAACAAAGCGGATTTAAGGCAAAAAAACTTATATTAGAAGGAAACATATTTTTAGGTAATTTATCCAAATCAACCCATTTAATTTCTGACGCTTTCTCAGGTTCCATTAACTTTTCCTTTCCCTTGTATTTCAAAGCTTTTACGTGAACCGTAATATAATGCTTTTTTTCTTTATCATAAACGTTGCTAGTAACTCCCATAACCTCTATTTTAGTCACATCTATCCCCGATTCTTCTAGCGACTCTCTCCGGGCAGCGTCAAAAAAACTCTCACCGTACTCAATGTGCCCGCCTGTCGGCGCCCAGGTTCCCTTTCCATGTGGAGATGTTCTTAATAAAAGCAGTAATTGATTTTGCTTGTTGATAACATAAACACCTATCGCACCTTTGGGTCTGTTTTCCATAAATTTATTTCAATAAAGTTTTCATTTTATTTTCCATGGTGTTTTTTCTTCTACCTTAATTTCTTGTTGTATTCCTGTAACTTCTCTCAATTCACGAGAAACAATTCTACCCACATTTTCTAGTGTGGAAGGATGATCAAAAATAAATCTCCCTTCGATTTTTTTTCCTTCCAGAACTACTGGTAACCAAAACTCATCATCCTCCCACATATTATCAAGTGGCAATCTTTCAATATTAAACCATTGAAGTTCTGTCATTTCATCAGAATCTGTAATTTCTCCGTCAAAATCTTTAGTTAGAAAAATGTGTAATAGAACACCCTCTGAGCCGTCTTCAAACTCAACAACCACCCTCCCGACTTGTTCAAGATTTTTTATGTTTAATCCCGTTTCTGCTTTTACTTCCCGCATAATGGAATCTTGAAGATTTTCACCTTCCTCAAGCTTACCTCCGGGCCCATTCCAAAATCCTTTTCCTAGTTTGCGTGTTTTCCTCCCAAGTAGTATTTTGGAATCTTTAAGAATTAGACAAAGTGTTTGTATAGATTTTTTGCTTTGCATGTTTTTATTCTTCTTTTTTAAATCGCTCAATTTTTTTTCCATCAACCATTACTTTTTCCATAAACATCTTTATTGGTCGTACCCAAAAATGTTTTTTTCTAACATGTTTACCAGTAAGGTGTTTATACAACACAAATTCTTCCAGGCTCTCGCTGTGCAAGGCTGTTCCTGCAACTTCCACAATGTCCCCTTTGAAATGTTTGTACTTTCCTGGTTTTATTTTCATAAATTTTTTAATTCACCAACGATTTGCGATGCTGAGGTGCGTTTATGAGTCCGCATTTTTTGAATTTAAAAACTTCGCCAGTAGCTGGATTAATTGCTCCACATGGGCACGGATCATTTCGACCGATTGTTTTTCCTGTATCGGAAAATTCTTTTGGTTCTTCGTGACTTAGAACCAGAGTCTGTTTTACACCAGTAGTTTCTTGTGTGCCAGATTCCATTCGTTTCACCTCGGGACTTTCAGTATTGATAGAACCAATAAGAGAGAAAACTTGATCCTTGAATGCCCCTTCCATTTCTTTAAACATGGCAAGTCCCTCTTTTTTGTATTCGACAATAGGCTCCCTCTGCCCATAGGCCCGCAGATTCACCGAATTACGCAGATAATCCATCGCTTCCAGATGCTCCATCCAGAGAGCATCATTACTATAAAGAGCAATTCGACGAACAGTTTCCAGAAATGCTTCTTCGCCGAGCTTTGTCCTTTTTTCTTCAATTATTTTTTCTGCCCCTTCTCTTTCTTCTGTTATTTTTTGAAGTATTGTTTCTATTCCTTCTTTGTCGGCCATCATCATTTTCTGCCTTCTTTCATAAATAATCTTGCGCTGGTGATTCATCACGTCGTCGTATTCAAGCGTATGCTTTCTGGCATCAAAATGAAAACCTTCTATTTTTTCTTGCGCACCTTCGAGCGTTTTGTTGATAAAACGATTCTCAATGGGTTGGTCTTCCGGTATGCCAAAGCGTCCCATCATGGTTTTAATTTTCTCTGAACCAAATACCCGCATTAGGTCATCTTCCAAAGAAACGAAAAACTGCGTTTCACCCGGATCTCCCTGTCTACCTGAACGTCCTCTTAGCTGGTTATCAATTCTGCGCGCTTCATGTCGCTCGGTTCCTAAAACAAAAAGCCCTCCGACACTTTTAACAAATTCGTATTCTTCCTTAATTAAAGGATTGCCCCCAAGTTTTATATCAATTCCGCGACCAGCCATGTTGGTAGCGATAGTTACTGCACCCCTACGTCCCGCTTGAGCAATTATTTCTCCTTCTTTTTCATGATTCTTGGCATTTAAAATCGTATGGGGTACTCCTTCTTGTTTTAAATAAACAGATAAAAGTTCATTTTTTTCAATCGAAATAGTGCCGATTAAAACAGGTTGTTCTTTCATGTTTAGTTCTTTAATTTTTCGTGCAATGGATTGGAACTTTCCCTTTTCACTTTGGAAAATTAAATCCGAGTGGTCAATACGAATAATGGGACGATTGGTGGGAACCACTATTACGTCGAGTCCATAAACCTTCAAGAACTCTTCTGCGGAAGTTTCTGCTGTACCCGTCATACCAGAGAGTTTTTTATAAAATCTAAAATAATTCTGAAAAGTTATTGACCCAGACGAACGAGTTTCTTTTTCGATCTTTACACCCTCTTTCGCTTCAATAGCTTGATGAATTCCTTCAGACCAACGTCTACCCGGCTGGAGTCTCCCGGTAAAAGGGTCCACAATAACAACTTCTCCTTCTTTCACGACATAATCTTTATCGCGTTCAAAAAGAGCCTGGGCTCGTACTGCTGTTTCTAGGTGGTGCACGTATTTAATGCCCTTTTCTGTATAGATATTGTCTATTCCGAGTAGGTTTTCAGCCTTAGTTATGCCTAAGTCTGTCATCGATATGGCTCTTAGCTTTTCGTCTACTTCATAATCGCTATCTCTCTTTAACTGTTTGGCAATTTGATAAAATTTAACATAAAAGTCTTCCGAATCTGAAGAAGCGGATGAAATAATAAGTGGCGTACGGGCTTCGTCTATTAAAATAGAGTCCACTTCGTCCACTATGGCAAAATGGTGTCCCCTCTGCACCGTATTTTCTTGTGAAGTAGCTAGGTTGTCTCGTAAATAATCGAATCCATATTCATGATTTGTGCCGTAAGTAATGTCAGCGCCGTATGCTTCCTTGCGCGAAGATGGTTTTAGAAAGTCGTAAATAATTTTAAATTCTCCGACAGTATCTCGCTCTTTATCTTCTTCTTTGTGTGAAGAATCATATAAGTAAGAAACATTTTGTGAATTGATAACACCCACAGAGAGTCCTAGGAAATCGAAAACCTGCCCCATCAAGACCGCGTCTCTTCTGGCAAGATAATCATTGACAGTGATCAGATGTGCACCTTTCTCCAAGAGTGCATTTAAATAAAGTGGCAAAGTGGCTACTAAAGTTTTTCCTTCACCGGTTTTCATTTCAGCAATTTTGCCTTCATGTAAGGATAGACCCCCAATAAGCTGAACATCATAATGTCTCTCGCCTAGGTTCCTTTTAGATGCCTCTCTGACAACAGCAAAAGCCTCGGGCAATATGTCGTCCAAGCTCTTACCCTCTTTTAATCTAGCCTTAAATTCATTTGTTTTACTGGGAAAATCAGAGTCTTTTAGCTTCGAAATATCCTCCTCTAGCGCGTTTATTTCCGCTACCACCCCCCCTGCTCCCTTAATGAATTTGGAGCTTTCATCACCAAATATTTTATTAAAAACTCCCATCAAAATATTTTAGCACAAAAAGAAAAAACTTCCGACTCTCGCCGGAAGTTTTTTCTAAAGGAGACTATGCTCGCTTCTTTCTCTTTGCTGTCTTCTTTGCAGTCTTTTTCTTGGTTGCCTTCTTTCTTTTCTTTGCCATAGTTTTTTTCGTGTACACGAAATTAATTTTCTAATGGTAGTTTGCAATAATCACGACCCTAAAATATTTTTTAGAATAACTATTGCAAGGAACACTTTAATTATCTCGCATATCAAAAGATAAAACAATACTTTTTTCTTCAAACTGTGGATAACTTTTATGTCTCATGTTTTGCAAAAAAGATTTAGAGGCTTGTGAGCGCGACGGCGCGAGCACGAGGAATTTTTCAGTAGAAAAATATCCGTGCTCTAAAATTTTGTTTGCAAAACATGTCTAAAACAAAAAAATTATTTTCATTTGAAGCGGGTGATGGCGAAACGAGATTATTTTCCATGGTACGCTCTCTCTGCCAACACCGACAGCAATTCCTTGACTTTCATCTGACCTTCACTTTCAGTCTTGGTGGAAAGAAATGCGTTCCAAGCTGATATCACAATATCATCATTTGTTTTCCCCACGGCTTGCTCTAACTCTCTGCGGGTATCATAATCAACTTCGCCATTTGATTTCAAAACTTTATCAACAAAAAGCTTTTGAAAGGCGAGAATATTACGGCCATACTCAATATTAGCAATCACATCTTGCACTCTTTGCAACTCTGCTCCACGCGACGAGTAAGCAGACCATAATACAACATTAACAATCGCAAGAAAAATAATAAGCGCTGAAACTATTTTATTCGAAAATATGGTATGCATGGATTTGTATAAAAAATAAATGATAATCAAGCGCGACGCATTAACTTTTTCTTGAGCGCATGTTCATGCGCGGCATATCCGGCAAATAATGAAATTATAATCAACATAATTAAAACAAGAATAGTAGTCGTCCAATCGAGTTTTGCAAGCCAACCCGAACCTTGAAGTTCGATATTGAAATGCACACCCGCACCAGGTCTGACTTCGAAAATATCGCTCTTGTAGAAATTATATCCTTTCCTTTCGGCGGTGATGTAATAACGGCCTTCAGGCACCAAGAATGAATATTTTCCGCTTACATCAGTCGTCTGCGGATTCGCTTGATTGTACGAAAGAGCATCCCAAAGAGCATCAATATCAGCATTGAAAATAGAAATAACGGCTTTAGAAACACGAGCTTCGTCACCGTTTCTAGTTAGGTAATACACATACCCTTCTGGGTCAACCACAGTAACAAGACGTAATTCTTTTGAGCCGAGTGTTTTATCGGTGTAATTGATAAGTGTAATAACTTCATAAATTCCTTCAGCAACAGGTGTTTTTATCTCAGCGATATATATGCCATCTCTGTCCGAATCTTCATAAGAAAAAGCTTGAACTAATAATTCCCGATCCGGAATACCCGGTGAAGTAGAAGAATTTTTTTGTAATGAAAGAATAGCAGAAGCGGCCTGTAAATCAAAAGGCAGTTCTGCCACAATTTTCTTTTTAGCACTTTCTTTAAAAATAAGATACCCGTTGATGGAATCTACCGGACCACTTGGCTTGACTGCAAGAGTAAGAGCGGTGTTGGAAGTCGTTTGTATTTTCTGCTCAATTTTGCCAGTCTCATCCAGAGTAATAGAGGAATTAATATCAATTTTCCCTATTCCGCCTTTAGCTATGACCACTTCACGCGGAAGGTCTTTGAGATTAGCGATAGACGGCAGAGAAACTACGGCGCCCTTGAGCTTGTCTAAGTCGGCAATAGTTCGCACATTGAGTTTAGTAAATATTTTACCTAAATCAGGATATTTTTTTACGAATACAGCCAGCTCCGATGGTAATGGAGCAAGAATGAAGTTTCTTACAAAAGAAGCATCTAGATAATTCCAGGAATTTTCAAACGACAGAGATTCTTCTTGACTTGGCTCGATTGTGGAAACCGTTTTCGGTTTTTCCTTTAGAAAATTAGAAATGAGTGATTTTATGAAAGAGGTTGGTTCATCGGCGATATTCGCAGTCAAATTTGGGGTGACATTAAAAATACTTCGATTGCTTCTACTGCCAGAAGATGACGCGACAGGGTCGGTTTCGTCAGTATCATCTAAAGAAGAACACCCCGGATCAGTCGGGTAGTCGGTTTTGCCGTCACTATCATCATCTGTCGCGTTATTGCAAGCTGGTCTTGCGCTTCGTGGTCGCCAATCTGTTTTAACCGTGTAATCGCCATCAAAAATAATCCAGCCGACAGTTTCACTCAAGGCTGAACCGGTAAATTCGCCTGAGGAGTTGATAATCACTCCGCCGTTAGTCGGATTAAATTTTATAAAACCAGAATTTTCGCTCCAAGCATAGCCGGATAAGTTTCCCTCTCCATCATTTACTATGTCATCCAAATATACCCAGCCAATGGTTTCGCTTAAAGTATATCCGGAAAGCCTGGAGTCTGTAACATGAACATTGCCATTGCTGGTGCCAAAATTTACCCAACCAATGTTTTCGCCATAAGCATATTTGTAAGTTAAATCAATCGTACCATCCGTAGATGAAGCAAAAACAGGTTTATCAAAAAATGTAAAAAATCCACTCAAGAGAAGTATTAGAGATAAAACATAAATTAATTTTTTAGTCAGTATTATTCTATCCATAAATACATGCGCAAATAATACAATGATTCAGATGAAATAATCATCCTCGGACACAACGAATATAAAGGCTGTTGGACTTGAGAACAGGGTTCACGCTACCGTCATTGAAGTTCACGTTCATGGCGCCGGAGAAGCTCGCTGGACGGGAAGTAGACGACCAATAGTTGCCGGTCGTCGTAGCGGGGAAATTGGTAGCGTCAATAAAAGGAGTGCTGGCATCGCCGAAGTCTACTATGCTGAAAAGCTCATAAATGTTTGGCAAGCGCCAATTGCTTCCGGGGAGTCCAGCAGTATTGGCATTGCAGTAAGTTAGCGCATTTGCCCATGTATCTGTTGCTGCCGTGCCTGTGCCACACGAAGCTCCGCTCAAACCTTTAATGCATTTCTGCCAGATGACTCCAGTTACGTTATCCGTTATAGTTCCGTTACTGTTATCTGTATACGAACGAGCTACACCTTTCAAGTGTTCTCCGTCTTGACCGGTACCAGTACAACTTATAACAGTGCCTGATGCATCGGAACAGACAGTTTGGCCTGTGCGAGGACCGGTGGAATAGGTATAACCTGCTGTTGCACTTCCCGTTACTCCAAATATGGTAGCAGTAGAGAGAATGTTGGCGGCAGTCAGATCAGCATCCACAGTGGCAAGGTTGGCTGCTTCATAGTATCCGGCATTGACTGTGGTGCTTCCGGCAGAGAGTGTCTGTGTACCCGAGCCGGTCACTTCGGCTCCATCTATCCAGGCAACAACTCCGGTTTTCATTTGGGCAGCTGTGGCATCTCCAGAATTGGTCATGCACCACCTGTTGGTCCCATCCCCAGCACCATCATAAGCAGTAGCAACAAGGTTGGCTGTAGCGTTAAATGTGGCAGTATTACAGGCAAGGTCAAGCGTGCCGGTGTCCAAATCCCAGTCACCAGAGAGGTGAGCTGTCAGTCCATTGAATACTCCGGCGGCTGTGGCGGTACCGCCGTTCGGAGTAAGTGTGCCAGCCACATTCAAATATGTCGTACCGAGTTTCACTTTATCCACGGAAACCAAACTCGCTAAAGCATTATAAATCTCGGTTAAAGTTTTTCCTCCTCCCGCTAAGGTATCAGAAAAAGTAAAAGCGTGCCCACCCACAGTGGCTGTCGTGTTGTTGGTTATAAATTCGTAAATCTCAGAAAGAGTGTAAAATTGCGCGACGGGCGTCCCGCTAGGCGGAGTGATAGTGCCGGCCTCCGCAACCGTAAAAGAAAACAGGATAGTAATAAAAACAACCAAACTTCCCTTGATAAAATCATTAAAATAATTATACTTATTCATAGTGACTTTATTATAGCATTTACTTATTTTCATTTGAAGCGGGTGATGGCGAAACTCCAACATATGTGCCTATGTGAGTGCGATCACCCGCTACAGATAAAAACAATTCACTTTTATAATTCTATCACATTGCTCTCTCCAAGATATGCTCTACTACATTATGCATCTTGGCACCAACCTGTTCACAAGCTTCCGAAAAATGCGAAAAGGGCTTTAGATTTGGGGTAGATTCAAAATCCAGCAAATAAATTTTGCCTCTAGAATTCAAAACAAAATCAGATTTTAAATAATGCTTAGCATTGATATGCTTGTGGAGATTTCTGACACTAGAAATTATTTTTTCCTTTTCATCAACAGAAATATTCTCTGGAGGAAAAACATAAATATCTTCTTCCCTGAAGTTGGACATAGAGTGGACAGTCGTATTTTTACCCATTATTAATTCTTCAACTAAAATACTTCCTCCATGCGAAACTCCATCTTCGATGGCGTCAACAAGTTCCGGAAAAGTCGTCGCCACATGTATGGCCATGTCTCCATTCGGCGTAAACGGTTTAATCGTCCAGGGTCCAGCAAACTTCTCATGCACTTCTTTGGCTTTTTTTATAGCATATCTTTCTCTTGGACCATCAAAATCTTTTTGATATAAAGGGAGAACAATACGCCTCGGCATACTTACTCCGACACTTTTCAGATGTTGTTCCAGCATCGCCCGATTATTCAAAAGAGAGTAGGAGAAGGAACCAGCCCCGACTCTGGGAATTGAAAAGCTCTCAAGGACTCCCGATACATTCCCCGTCATATCCCAAACCACATCAACTCTGTGAATCAAGTCGGGAACCTTTATAGGAATTCCGCCCAGATGCCATTCTCCGTCTCTGTCGATTAAAATATCAACAACCTTGAATTTTGAAGATAAATTTTCCAGAATATAACTAATAATCTCTCCGCCTGCGCGTAAAGAATTTTCATAATTTTCTCCAGTTCCGCCCCGGAGTACTCCGATTCGTCTTTGATTCATTTTTATATTATAGCAAAAAACAACAAATGAGTTATAGAAATAGAAAAACCCCGAAAACCAAAGGGGTAATCGAGGTTGCTTTCCAGATATTACATTGAGAACACTTTGAAGAACTTCTTGTCCTGCTGGGCCCCCGCCGTTAGACTTCACGGCGGGGGTGCCCCCGCGTTAGCGCTTCCCGCGATGCTCTAAGTATGCAAACATCTCGGGAATCGTAGCGTTCCGAAGGAACTTCGGCACGCCATTGATCACCTCCGGCTCTTGCGCATACTGCACGATGCGCTTGAACTCCGCCACGAGGTGGTCCAAAATCGTTCCATCCACTGGTTCCACTCCCCTGAGCACCGGCTTTTTCATTCGTAGGTGGAGGGGAATCGCCGGACCTGGTAGGTTGTAGACATCCGGCCAGAAACCCACCTCATCCATCGATGCGATGATGGCGAGGAAGCAACGCAGTTGCTTGTGAGGCTGGTCGCTGATCACAAGCGATGACCAGCCATACTCTCGGGCGAGCCGAAGGAATCTCTGGGACTCAACTTTCGTGTGAAAAGAGGACTTCAGAACGATGATGTCCTCTCTCGGCACCCCCAGCTCATGCAGGATGTGGAGAAAGATCTCCATCCCTGAATATGCTAGGTTGTTTTCCTGGCAGACCCCGGTCTTCAGGCCGTTGATGACGATCTTCGACACCAGTCCATCATTCCGGGCACGTACACACCTCTCGATCAGTGCCCGGTCAAGTCCAGCGTTCTGAATCGGACTGGCGTGAATCAACATGGCGGGACAGGCTGGAACCTGGTCGGCAAGGACGATTCCTTGCGCGACGAACATTTCCTCCGCGGTGGGTTTCCACATGGTATATTCCTTTCAAAGGAAGGGACCCCGTGAAACCCACGGGAAGTTTTGCCACAATGATGGCTCTCGGGTGAACTTACCACATTATTTTCTAAGTGTCAATATTATTTTAAAAATTTGGGTTTTCGTTGAGATCAAACATTTTTATTTTTTTTGTTCTTGGATCATAAAACATATTTTTTGTACTTACATCATGATAGGTTTGAAATAATCTAAATGCCTTAGTAACTTTTGCTTCTATTTCTTTTTTTTCTTCGGGTTTAATGTTGGGATTACTTAAATAGCCAGTAACAGTTTGTAACTCTTCCCACCTTGAAACAAAATAAGCAACTGGATGCTTGGCGTCTTCTCGAGTATAACCCAACTGAAAATCAATGATTTCAATATCTGGATCGTTTTTTAATCCCTCTTTCGCAATAGCTGAATCAGTGTACTCACCCTGACCACCAACCGGAAAAACACCTGGCATTTGCAGTCTCGCTTTATCACGTTTAACAAAAAAAATATTTTCGCCTATTATAACTTTAAAAAGATGGGAAAACGTGGCACGAATAAAAACAACTCTGACATTTCCTTCGCTCAGCTCATATCCTGCATTTTGAGGGTTATGATCAATAATTTTTTCTATCAATCCTGCAACTTGAGACATAGCATGTGGATGTTCTTTAAGCCAAACTTTAAACTCCGGATGATAGCTCAAACCATGTTTACCTTTTTGTGGTTGAATTGATCCTTCTGGTCCCGTTATTTTCATACATCATAATTATAACAAAAAAAACACCACGCTTGCGCGAGATGTTTTATTTACCCCTTCTCCTGTCACGCTCCCAAAAACTCTGAAGTATCCCCTTGAATTCCTCATAACTAAAATCCGGCCAGTACGTTTGGATAAAAAAGAGCTCGCTGTATACAGACTGCCAGGGCAAAAAGCTGGAAAGACGCATTTCCCCACTAGTACGAATGATCAAATCTGGGTCAGGTACATCAATTTTACCAGTCCAGAGATATTTTGAAAATTCTTCTTCTGTAAGTTCTTCAATTTCTTTTTTATCCTTTGATTTTGAAATTTCTTTGATTGCATTAAGAATTTCTCTCCTTCCTCCATAAGAAAGTGCGACGGTTATGTGAAGTCTATGAGGTCCAGAGGTTTCTTTCTCGCATTTTTCAATAAGACTCCTCAGATTTTCATCTATCATAGATAAATCACCAACGAAACTCACGCGCATATCCTTTTCTTTAAAAGAAGGGATCTCCTTTTGAATCATTCTTCTAAAAAGGTTCATTAGATAAGAAACTTCTTCTGGCGCGCGTTGCCAGTTCTCAATAGAGAAAGCGTATAAAATAAGGTTTGGTATTTCTTCTTTTACACACCAATCAGCCACCTCTTTAACTTTATCGTATCCAATCTTGTGCCCCTCCAAGCTATGCAAACCCTTCTCTTTAGCCCAGCGACGATTGCCATCCATAACAATACCAATACATGTTATTTTCTTATTCTCTCCTTCAATCATATTTTTAATAAATTATTTTAAAATCGTAAAAATTTTGTGTTGACTCACCCCACTCAATGCTAATACCATCAACTCGATTCCTAATTCTGGTAAGCAATGGCCCCTTGTGCATCATTTTCAAAAGTTCTTCAAGTCTTTCCTTTTCTCCTACCGCAATTACCTCCACAGAGCCGTTTGGCTGATTTTTTACAGTGCCAACAATGCCTAGGCTTCGCGCTTTCCTTTGGACAAAATCGCGAAACATCACACCTTGAACTTCGCCGGTCACAACAGAGTGTAACTGTGTTTTCATAAAAGCTATTGTAACAAAAAACACCTCGTGTTTCCACGAGGTGTTTTGTTGCTGCTTGCCCCGCCTGAAATAGGCGGGGTTAACTGTACTTTGTTTTGTTTCGTTCCTTAAACTTCGGGTCTTTGCCTCGTGTCAAATGGCTTTTAGGACGTTCCATTATTGTCCATTGCACGCTCAATTGAGGCGTACAATACCGACTCAATAAGTCCGACCAAAACCTTGGTCTGGGTCCCGCTTGAGGCGGGACCCTCAATTCTTCGCAAAATAAATTGCAAAAAATTGGGACGATTTTCAAATTGAATTATTCCACGACCAGCTTCCGCTAGCCGTGCCTTGTTACGACTTAGTCCCTGTCACCGAGCTTACCTTAGGCCCTGCTTATGCAGAGACTTCGGGTACTCCCGGCTCCCTTGACTTGACGGGCGGTGAGTACAAGACTTGAGAACGTATTCACCACAGTTTAGCTGACCTGTGATTACTAGCAATTCCAACTTCATGGAGTCGAGTTGCAGACTCCAATCCGAACTTGGGCCGCTTTTGAACGATTAGCTCAGAGTCGCCTCGTCGCTGCGCGTTGTAACGGCCATTGTATTATGTGTGTAGCCCAGGGTATCAAGGGACATGCTGACCTGGCGTCATCCTCTCCTTCCTCCCCCACCCCAGTTTTCGAAAAAGTTTTATTCTCTTTCTCAAAAAACTATAACAATTTTTAATTTTAAATATTTCTATTTAATCTCAAAAACTGGGGTGGGGGCGGTCTCGTGTGACACTTGTAACACACAACGAGGGTTGCGTTCGTTACCCCACTTAAGGGAACAATTCAAACCACGAACTGACGACGGCCATGCATCACCTGTCTATACGTCTTGCGAGGGCTCC
>Ga0209542_10000843_pt1 | contig 72967 bp, 65 predicted proteins | sample RifCSPhighO2_01_FD_184028 | JGI IMG/M metagenome (GOLD analysis project Ga0209542, IMG submission 184028) | Soil microbial communities from Rifle, Colorado - Rifle CSP2_plank highO2_0.1 (SPAdes) (version 2) | ecosystem: Environmental > Terrestrial > Deep subsurface > Rock core/Sediment ...
GAGTGCATGCGTGCGCGCACTCAAGCACTCAAGCACTCTGCTACAACCCTTGCAAAATAGTGAATGCTAGAGTACCATCACGTCACTTCAGATACCATAGATATCTATCCGTATGTCCAAATTCTGCCAACGCTGCGACCGAGGCCCGGTCTCGAGCCAATCCCGCAGTCACTCCAACATTGCGACCAAGCGCCGCAATGAGATAAATCTCCAAGTAAAGACCGTGGACGGCAAGCGCATGCGCATCTGCACGAAGTGCATCAAGACGATCAAGAAACACGCGGCCGCGGGAAAGTAAGAAAAGGCCACGGGGATGACCCGGGGCTTTTTTATTGGACGTAGGGATGAGTGATATGGAAGGATGAAGTCATGAAGCGTATCAAAGACGATTTTCTAACGACGATCAGTTCTGTCGTCGTTCTGCATGACGCGCACATCCTCGAGATCGGCTGCGGGACGGGGGCGCGTTCTGTTCAGATCGCAGCAGCATGCAAGCAACTAACCGCCATTGAACCGAACGCAACGTTGCTTGAGGAGGCACGACGGTCATCTGCAACACCGAATATTTCATACCAACACGGGACTGCCAGCAATCTCCCATTTCCAGACTCAGCATTCGACATCGTCTTGTTTACGCTCTCCTTCCACCACGTCCCCATCGATTCGATGCCAGTAGCGATCGACGAAGCCGTACGAGTCGTACAGTCTCATGGACATGTCATCTTCCTCGAACCGGCCTTTGAAGGTAGCTTCTTCGAGAGCGAGATCGCCTTCGATGCCTGTGACGGCGACGAGCGGAAAGAGAAGGCATGTGCCTATGAGAACATGCTGAAACACCCACAGATCCAACAGATCGCGGAGTTGCCGGACGAAACTATTTTTTCATTTGACTCCGTCCAGGATTTTGTCGATTCGTTGTTGCCAAAAAAGGGATCGATAGAAGAAATTGAACAATTCCTTCATGCACACGACTTTGTATTAAACGCGAAACGCCGAATCAACATTTTTCGGCCGAAGTAGGACTTTTTTTTACTGTCATCCCGAGCGAATGATGCCGCATGTCCAAATGCGGCAAATGAGCCGAGGGACAGTTTTCCAGCTTTCACCATGTTCGAAAACTGTCCTTCGGCTACGGGCCGTCGGAACGGCCCTCCGCTCAGGATGACCCTTAAAAGTAGTTACGCTCAGGATGACCTGTGAGTGACACTCCTCGCCACCGCCTGATGCAGTCCCTTATCAAACATCGTTGGGATGATGCGTTCCGGCGTGGGTTTTTTGATGAAACCGGCGATGGCGAGCGCCGCGCGGACTTTGATGGCGTCCGTGACCTTGTTCACGCGACGGTCGAGCATGCCTCGGAAAAGTCCGGGGTAGCAGAGCGCGTTATTAACTTGGTTCGGAAAATCACTTCGTCCGGTCGCGACCACGGCTGCGCCGGCGGACTTCGCAATGTCCGGCATGATCTCCGGGATCGGATTCGCGAGACCGAAGACGATCGCTTTCTTCGCCATGGACCTGACCATGTCGGCGGTGACGAGACCGGGGCCTGACGTGCCCACGAGGACGTCCGCGCCTTTCATCACGTCCGCGAGACTCCCCTTCCGGTGTTTCGGATTCGTATACGTCGAAAGTTCGGCTTTTTCCACATTCAAGTCTTTTCGCCCGGCCCAGATCGCCCCGTTTCGGTCACAACATGTCACGTCCTTCGCTCCCGTGGCGTGGAGCAGGTGCGCAATAGCCGTTCCGGCAGCACCCGCGCCCGAAATGACCACGCGGATGGACGTCATGTTCTTCACAGTGACCTTCAATGCATTCAAAAGACCGGCCAAGACGACGATCGCCGTGCCGTGCTGGTCATCGTGCATCACGGGAATATCCAAGTCTCGACTGAGACGACGCTCGATGTCGAAACATCGCGGCGCAGAGATGTCTTCAAGTTGGATAGCGCCGAACGTCGGCGCGATGGCGATGACGGTCTTCACGATCTCATCCGGGTCTTGCGTTGATAGGACGATGGGCACGGCGTCGATGCCGGCGAACGTCTTAAAGATCGCGCACTTCCCTTCCATGACCGGTAACGCCGCGAGTGGACCGATGTTGCCGAGGCCGAGGACCGCAGACCCGTCGGAGACGACCGCCACCGAGTTGCGCTTCCACGTCATCACGTCTACGAGTCGTGGATCCTTCGCAATCGCAGACGAGACCGCGCCGACACCTGGTGTGTAGACAAGGGATAGGTCCGCACGGTTTCTGATGGGCGTTTTCCCCACCACTTCGATCTTGCCGCGAAGTTTTCGATGCAAAGACAACGATCTGTCTGCAATTGAATTCTTTTTCATGGACTATTTTTTCTTACCGACGCCTTTCACTTCCCACTTTCTTGAGAGCGCCGTCTGGCGTTCGGAGCCGTAGGGACGTTCGTGCGTCGTCCTGATGATCGCCATGGCTTCTTCCGCGGAATCAACGACGCGCAAAAGCGCGATGTCGTCTTTGCTGATGTACCGGCGCTCGCGATACAGCTTTTCCGTGACCCAATCCACGAACGGCTGCCAGAAGTCTTTTCCGACGAGAATCGCAGGTACGTCTTTCGGGATCTTGCCGGTCTGGATCAGCGTGACCATCTCCGTCATCTCGTCCAGCGTCCCGAACCCGCCCGGGAAAAAGACGTACGCCTGCGCGGATGCGGAGAGCATCACCTTGCGCGTGAAGAAGTAGTGGAATCCGAGTGCTTTTCGGACGAATTGGTTGCGACGCTGTTCACTCGGCAATTCGATGTCGAGGCCCACGCTCTCCCCGCCCGCGTCGAACGCGCCCCAGTTGGCAGCCTCCATGATGCCCGGTCCCCCGCCCGTAACGACCGTATAGCCTTCCTTGCCGAGCAACGCGCCGAGTTTCTTCGCAATCTTATAGGAAGGATCGCCCGATCCGGCGCGCGCGCTCCCGAAGATGGTCACTTCGCCATGGAGCTTGTCTAAAAACTCAAACCCCTCCACGAACTCGGCCATGATGCGGAAGATCTTCCAGTTCGGATTCTCCTGGAATGCGCCGAGTTCCGCGTCCATCGGCCGGCAGACATCGCCCGGGTCGCAGAGCCACTTCGTGTATCGCTTGCCGTGTTCGTACTCATGGGCAGGCTTTCCCCACGACGCCTTCCGGCGCGCCCCTTCGTCGCTCAACGCGCGACGGCTCTTCGGTAGCGCAGACATTTTTTTTGGCATAGGTGACACGTTCAAATTCGTTATCTGACTTCTTCCAGCAGTTTCGCTTTCCCCATGGCCTGTTCGACGGATGACAGGAACGCTTCCAGTTCATGCCGGCGCCAGCACGGACCGAGCGGCAGCCTCTCTTCCTTTCCATCGCGGTAGCGAGCAGTGAGCGATTCGATCCCGACTTCCTGATTTAGTCCTTCATGGATTAAGAGGAGCGCCTCGATGTCGTCGAGCTTGATCGTCATGTGCCGTCCTAAGATGGACGAGCGCTCAATCGCATCGCCGACCAACTGGAGCCGCTCCGTCACGCTGTCGAGGAGGTACACCCAGGCCGCGAGCGTCAGGACGACGATGAGCCCGTTTTGGACGGACGCGAACCGGTTCGTGACGTACGCCGCGACCGCCATGGACGAGAGAATGATGCAGACGCCGAGGACGACACCGCCGTTCAAGGAGACGAGTTTCGCGCGAACCTGAATGGCACAGGCCGCTTCATCCGCTTTCTTCTTCTGTTTGGGTCGAGATGGATTCACGACCTCGGCAATGACGGGCATGGAAGGATGGTAGCAGGAGACCATGAATTACAAAATCCTCGACGTCATCGAGGATTCTGTCTGGTCGGGCCAGAGGGACTTGAACCCTCGACCTCTTGCACCCCATGCAAGCGCGCTAGCCAACTGCGCCATGGCCCGATCTGAAATTGTTTGCGGAGTTTAGCTGGTCTCGTCGTCTTTTTCAATGTACATGACCGCATTCATCACGTACTTGACGCCTTTTCCATCCCGCGCATCTAAATCCTTAGGTTTTCCACAGGGTTTCTTGTGCTCAACAAGGAAAACCCCAATAATAGCGGGGCAATTCAATAATTCGCTTAATCACCCCGGTAACGGGGAACAAGCAACACTATGGGAAAGATGACCAAAGCCCAGCTCATGACCGCACTCGCGGAGAAGTCCGGTCTCGCCAAGAAGGACGTGATGTCCCTCATGGACCAGCTGGTCGAGATGGCGTACATGCACGTGAAGAAGGACGGCGTGTTCGTGCTCCCGGGCTTCGGCAAGCTCGTGAAGGTGCACCGCCCAGCCCGCATGGGACGCAACCCGGCCACGGGTGAGTCGATCCAGATCAAAGCGAAGACGGTCGTGAAGTTCCGCGTTGCGAAGGCAGCCAAGGACGCGGTTCTGTAATCGAAGACTTCGGATCGGATATGAGAAGCCCCCGCTGGTGCGGGGGTTTTTCGTGTCCGAAGGTTCGGAGTGAGGTAATTCGGCTTTGCGTAGGTGAGCACTGCATCATGATCGGCGTGCCCGGCAGTGGAACCGCCTGGCTGCCTGACCGGACTGGACGCTGCGAGGCCGTTTGCCGCTCCACCACGGTGGCGCGGGTCGTAGCCCCAAAAGGCGAATTTAGCCCGAAACCTCATTCTCCGAATACTCCCCCGGACCATTCAAGCATGCGACGAACGCACCGCGCGGTCAAGACAGCAAAGGGCGCCCTGTGAGTACAGAGCGCCCTGGCTAGCAGCGTCGAGTGATTCGTCCCTCACTTCGTCGGGAATCCGTCTAGGGCGGACTCGATGATGCGCGGGTCGCCTTCCTCCAGCGCCCGGTCGATGAGCCTCGAGCGTGATCGCGATGAAGGCGGCGCAGGCGGGACCGTGACGACGCTGTTGCGCACCGTCGGGGCCGGCGATAGGTCCGTGGTCCATCCGGACTGGCTGTCGTCGGGCGTGGGTTGAAGGTCGCTTTTCTCGTTCATGGGTTCCTCCTGGCGTTGCGTGCAGACGTACGATCAGTCCGAGCAGAAGCCGTCCTGCGCCGGAAAGACCGGGTTGTCCGGAAAGTTGGACTTCCTGCGGATCGTGTCGTGGTCGTACCACGGCGGCAGGTTGATCTCGTTCGCGGGCACGAGGGTGTCCGCATTGCACAGCGGACAGTGGGGGACGCCGCGTGTGGGGCCCCTCGCGTCCTTGGCCGCGACCGGGGTGAGGTGGTCGTGGTAGGTGCACCCTTCGTTCCTGCAGAAGAACAGGCTCGTGGGTTTCACCGACTTGCGGCTGGATGGGGGCGGGGAGCTTGGAGGCGCAGGTGAGGTATTCCCCTTCCACACTTCTGCAGGCAGATTGACGAGCGATGCCGATGACATGAGTGACCTCCGCGAGCGGGTGGGACGAACTTCGGATGGGGTACGATGAAGAAAGTGAAATCACTCGAGATGTACAAGGTGCAACGAACCGTTATGCAGTGGACGCACCTGGACTTGAACCAGGGACCTTCGGCGGTGTGCCGAATGCTCTGCCGCCTGAGCTATGCATCCATGAGACGAAAATGGCCTCCCGCTGGGTGGAGGCCGTCCGCGACATTCCGATGATGTGAGATCAGGATGTGTGGACGGCCTCCGAACCAACAATGAGGCGCACGAACGTAAAGTCAATCTTCTTGACGAACCAGGTACGATTCGAGACTGGTGTGCCGTTCATGGTGGTATTTTATCTGTGATAGGTACCGAGGGTCAAGGGTCGTTATTTTTTTGGGAGGAAGAACGAAGAATTATACAAGGCGCTCCCGAGTACGTGCTCGTAGTGATGCAGCTCTGCGTCGGTAAACCAGATGGCGACTTCTTTCTTCGCCTCTTCGACAGTGCCGGACGCGTGAATAAGATTCCGGAGCGGGCGGTTCTGCGCATTCGAGAGCGCGTAGCTGTCGAGCGAGAAGTCGCCACGGATCGTCCCCGGGGGCGCGGACATGGGTTCGGTTGCGCCGACGAGTTTTCGCACGAGCGCGACCGACTGCTCGCCTTCGAGGACTATGGCCACAATCGGTCCGGACTTCAGGAACTCCACGAGACCGGTCTTGATGGATTCGCCGTATGACTTGTGGTCAGAGTACGGGAACTTCTGTCCGAGGTCCGCGTACTTCTTCTTCGCCTTCTCGTACACCCCCTGCATCCACTCTTCCGTCAGCTCGTAGTGGCGGTCCACGTCGCCGTGCTTCGGCAGGATCATCTTCATGGCCGTGATTTTGAGTCCGATGCGCTCGAATCGCGTGATGATCTCCCCCACGAGCCCGCGCGACACGCCGTCGGGCTTCACGAGGACCAGCGTTTGTTCGAGGTTTGCCATAGAGTTGCCGCAGTGTAACAGGGACTGCGGGATGAGACAAGGGTCGGTCTTGCAAAAGCGAGGCTTTTCTGCTATCTTTTCGCCCTAACGATGATATAATCTCTGCTATGGGTCTTCCTGGACATCGCCGCACACGTTCACACAAACGACGCCGCGCATCCCACTTTGCGCTTCGCCTGGCCTCGGTCACGAAAGACAAGACGACGGGTGCACTGCATCTGTCTCACCGAGCCGCGCCGGGTGCCATGCAATACAACGGCAAACCGATTCACGTGAAGCCTTCCAAGCGCAAAGCGGAAAAAGCCGCGAAACGCCTGCAGGCGTCGAAGACAAAATCGTAAGTTCTGGGCGACGCGTGCGTCGCCCCTACGTAGCACCTTATGTCAAACCGCCATCTCTGCCGCGCCCTCGCCCTCCAATCCCTCTACGAGTGGGATTTTCACGGTGGACAGAAGGACGCCGTAGCGCTCCTTGAGCGCAATGTCTCGGAATTCGCACCGGACTTGGACGAGAAAGACTTTTCCCGTACCATCGTAAAGGGCGTGGTGGACCACCAGACCGACATCGACGCGATGATCACGAAGTTCGCGCCGGACTGGCCGCTCCCCAAAATCACGACCGTGGACCGGAACGTGCTCCGCATCGGAACGTTCGAGCTCACGTACACGCACGAGATCCCGTCGAAAGTCGCCATCAACGAGGCGATCGAGCTCGCGAAGACGTTCGGCGGCGAATCATCCGGCAAGTTCGTGAACGGCGTGCTCGGCGCCGTGTACCGCGATCAGGCGGCCCGAGGTGTCGTCAAAGACTCGGACAAACCGAAAGAAATCAAAGAAGAGAAAAAAGAAGAAAAGAAACGCCACAAGGCCGAAGGGCAAGGCGTGCCGACGGACGCGACGCCGTCGGAGGACTTCCCTGCGGACCATCCGCACGTCGCAGAATAACTTCATTCACACAACGACGCCGGTGAAGGATACGGAGACAGTCCGTAGCGCTCATCGTCGTCGTTCGTAAGACATCCTTGCGAACGACCTATGGAACTGAAAGACCTGACACCTCTCGAGGCAAGCCTCGGGTACACATTCAAAGACCAGTCCATCCTGATCCAGGCGCTCACCCACCGGTCGTACTTGAATGAGCACCCGGATTTTCCGTACCCGCACAACGAGCGGCTGGAGTTTTTGGGCGATGCCGTACTCGAGCTCATCGTGACCGAGCACCTGTACCGCACGTACGCGAACCCGGAGGGCGAGCTCACGAACTGGCGCGCCGCGCTCGTGAACGCGAAGACGCTCGCCGGCATTTCGAACCAGCTTGGGTTCGAGGACTACCTCCTCATGAGCAAGGGCGAGGCGAAAGACGCGAATTCCAAGGCGCGCATGTACATCTTGGCGAACGCGATCGAGGCCATCATCGGCGCGATCTATTTGGACGGTGGCACCGAGGGGGCCAAAGGTTTCATCGACAAACACATCCTGAGCCACCTTGAATTCATCCTGAAGAACGAACTCTATGTGGATCCGAAGAGCAAGTTCCAGGAAACGGCGCAGGACCTCTTGGGCGTCACGCCGACGTACAAGGTCCTGGAAGAAAAGGGTCCGGACCACGCCAAGGAATTCACGGTCGGCGTGTACCTCGAGAAGACGCTCGTCGCGGTGGGACAAGGGACGAGCAAGCAGGAAGCGCAGGTGGCCGCGGCCCAGGCCGGCATCGAGGCGAAGGGCTGGCAGGTACGGCCGGAGAAGTCATAACGCGCGCCCGTAGTTCAACGGATAGAACACCGGTCTTCGGAACCGGCCATGGGAGTTCGACTCTCTCCGGGCGCACCAGGCAAAACGTCCCGCGACAGCGGGACGTTTGTTATGAGAAAAGCCGTCCCGACGAGTGTCGGAACGGCCGTTGAGGGTTTCTTACGGAAGGAGGAACGTCGTGGCGCGCTTCGTGCGGTCCGGTTCCTTGAGGTCGATGCGGAGCACGGCACCGTGTCGCGGGATGGGATCCTTCGGATTGAAGCCCACGATCGTGTCGTCGATCATTTCGTAGATACGAACGAACACGACACGACTCAGGAGGCAAAAGACGTGCTGGAATGGACCTGGCACGGTCGAGACCATCGCGAGCGCTTCGAAGTACGCGGGATCATTCGCCTGCAGGATGTTATCACCGCTGACTCCGATTCCATTCGGCAATGTCGACACTCTCACGGACCCCTTCGGGAACGCGCACTCGATCATGCCCGCGATGGGATCGAAGAACGGAGCGATCACCAGACGAACTGACGCCTCGGGGCGAGGATTCGCGCGCGTCATCCATCGCAATACCTTCGCGAGCGTACGCGCGTCAGGCGTCCCGTTTTCCACCGGTACGAGATTCGGAACGTACAGCTCGATGTCTCCGACGCTCGGCATGGGAGTTGACGCAAGGGGACCGCATTTCCGGTTGAGCTTCCTGGCGTCTTCAAGCATGGGCGGTTCGTCGCGTTGTGCGTCAGCGCGGTCCCTTTCGTTTGACCCGTTCCCGTGCTTCTTCTTCTCGAGAAGCGACTCCAGGAGCGTCAACTGCTCTTCCGTCGGCACGATCACCGTGACAACGAAGTTGTTTTCGATGACGTAACACGCCGACCCGTCGAACACGTACGTCCCCCACCACGTCCCGGGTTTCTTCTGATGGTGGTGCGTGGCCTCCGATCGCTTCATGCGGCGCGTCGAGTTCCCGGGCTTCACGAAGATGAGGCAGCAGTGGGGCGGGAGCTCATCGCCGTGCTTGATCCGATCGTACATGGTCCGGACGTACCGTCGGTACTCATCCGACCGGAACCTGTAGCCTTCCGGCACGTCGAGACACTCCACGCGTCTCGCGTACTGCGTGACGGCGTGAGGGCTGATGTTCAGGTGTTCGGTGGAAAACAACGGATCCTCCTTCTATCCAAAGGACGGTATCGAAAGGTGCCGATGAGTGAAGGTAAATGAAATTCCGGGGGATGTCAACCGGACCGATCGGACCGGACCGGTCGGATATGCGAAAGGCCGTCCCGGTGAGCACCGAGACGGCCTTGTGAGCTACGAACCTGATCCTTTCTTCGCAAGGTACTCCCTGCCTTTTCTCACGTCCATGTTGATCGGCACGTGATCCCGACAGAGCTGGCAGTCATCATGGTCCCAAGATTTCATGGGGACATGGTGGAGCGTGTAGGGGAAAATCGTGCAACGATCCGGCCCGAATCGCTTGATGCAAAAGGAACGGTTGGCGTCCCCACGACTGATCAATATCGCGATAGCCGCGACCATGCCATCCGATGCCTCAACAGCATTGACGAGCTTCTCCACGGTCATTCCGGTGGTCATCACGTCGTCGAGGATGAGCACTTGCGCACCCCTGATCAAGGCATCATACCCGCGTCGGAATTCGAGGGCTTCGCCGACTTTCTCCGCGTAGACGGAAAAAAATTCCCTGCCTTGCCTGCGTCTCATCAACTGATCGGTGACCCAGCTCGCGAGAATAGCGCCGGTCGGCGCCGACGCGGCAACGACCTTGACGCTCCTCGCTCTCCACCGAAGACTCTTGGCGATTTGGCGGGCGAATCCTTCTACCAGCCAGGGACGAGCATAGATTGCGTCCTTGTTAATGTACGTGGATCCGTGCCTGCCGGATGCGTAGACGAAGTGGCCGCCCTGAATGACAATTCCGTGCCGCTGGAGGTCACTGGGCAGTCCGGATTCACGCGGCCACATCTTCCGACAAATCTCCTCGGGGAGCGTCATGCCAAGCCGCAGATCCGGATGAAGGGAGCGAAGGACGGTTTTCACTTCCTCCAAAGACTTGTTCCCGAATCCACTACCTTTAAGAAGGTCGGCTTCAGTTTGCGAGACCAGTTCCGCGACCGAATCTATTGCGAAGTCTTCAAGACTGTTGTACACCCGCACCGAGAGTAACAGTTCGTCTCGAGACATGAGCAGGATGTCATGAGGAATCCCCGCTTTCGATGCATCATCCATGCCGCACTCAGCCTTTCTTTGAATCTGCGATTTCGTCCGCGATGCGTTTCGCCGCATCGACGGGATTCTCGGCTTTGGTGATCGGTCGCCCGATCACGAGGTAGTCGGCGCCGGCTTTGACGGCTTCGCCGGGCGTCATCACGCGCTTCTGGTCGTTCGCCTCGGCCCACGCGGGACGGACGCCGGGCGTGACGATCTTGAACCCTGCCTGGCAGAACTTGCGGATGGGCCAGATCTCTTGCGGTGACGCGATGACGCCGTCGAGGCCAGCCTCTTGCGCGAGACAGGCGAGGTTCAACACGCACGTCTCGGTTCGCGACCGAATGGCCTGGTGTAGCTCATCGCGGTCTTGAATGTCGAGATGCTTCATGATCCCGAGCTCTACGAGGTCGCTGAAATCGAGGCTCGTGAGGATCGTGACGCCGATGACGAGCGGTCGCATGCCCGTGGGCGAGATGATCTTCATCTCCTCCGCGGCCGCGAGCGCGGCTTTCATCATCTCGCTCCCGCCGAGACAATGCACGTTGAACATCCGGATGCCGAGACCGGCGACGGGCTTGGATGCGCCCGCCACGGTGTTCGGGATGTCCATGAACTTGCCGTCCCAGAAAATCCTGTCGTCGAGCTCGACGAACAGACGCTGTAATGCGCGGAGGTCATTCTGCGACGGCTCCCAGGCGTAGGTCGCAAGCCGGACGAGCATGGCGTTCATGAACTCGAGCCCGAGCTTGAAGCACCCCACGTGCGGGGCGAGCTGCTGGACGAGCTCGATCGCCCGTTCCGGGCGGTCCACGTCGAGCGCAACGATGATCCGATCTTTCGGTTCCATGCGAACTCCTTTGTGCAAAGTCCGAAACTGTCCGCGTGAGCTTGCCTCTCAACGTCAAGACGGTCAAGCGTTGTGGACAAGACCGAAATCAACGGCATTTTGTTGTTCTTGACGAGGTTCCCAGACAGTGAGACTAAATAAATAGATGCCAAAAAATCCATTTGCGTGGGATTTCAACGGGAGGCGATCCATCCGTCTGCCCGGCGTGGACTACTCCGCCCCGGGAACGTATGGCGTCACGATATGCACGAAAGTGATGGAATGTCTGCTCGGAGATGTCCGGGGCGGACACATGACGCTGAGCGGATGTGGTCAGATCGTCGAACGTGAATGGTATGAGATAGGAATGATGCGACCAATGGTCAGTCTGGGACCGTGGGTCATCATGCCGAATCACCTCCACGGTATCATCATCATCCGTGGAGACGATGACGCACGATACATCACCGTACGGGCGCACTGCGTGCGCCCCGACCAGGATCGAGACGGACGTATCTCATTGCCCGTAGGGGCGGCGTCTAGCCGCCCCGATCAGGATCGTGACGTGACGCCGTCATTACCAGATCGGGGCGCACGCAGTGCGCCCCTACGCCAGCCCCAATCACTCGCGAGTCTCATTGCAGGATTTAAATCCGCGACGACGAGCCTATATCAGTCACGGTCAAATGCGACGACGTCATTGTGGCACCGCAATTATTGGGAATCGATCATTGACAGTGACCGTCAGTACGATGCTGCGGTCGAGTACATCCTGAACAACCCCGCGGCGTGGGACAGGGATGAGCTCAACCCCGCTCGTAAGTGATTACGATCGTCGTCATCACTTCTTCACGACGCCTTTGCCTTTCGCCAGGTCGTCGTCCGGCAGGTCCGTGGTGAGCGACGGGGCCGTGCGGAGGAGCGGCTCGCCCACGCCCGCGTCCGTGAACTCGAAACGTGATTCGCCAAGGAGGTCGGCGAAACGCCCGGCGTCGGAGACGAATGGAGTCAGGACGAGGTCGAACGAGGTGACGAGCTCATGGACGTCTTGCGGCACCCGATTGATCGTCCACGTGACGAGGCGCAGGTCCGGGTCGTAGGCGACCTCGCCCGCGCCCGTCTCCTTCACGCCCCCGAACGCCACGTTCTTCGGGACGTTCGCGGAGACCGTGACCCGTTCGAGCGCGTGGAGCGTCTTCGCCATCATCCACTCCACCCGGTACGTCGTGCTCGTGCCCACGACGGGCGGGAGCGGACCTTTGCCCAGCGTGGCGCCCTCCTCGGACGCGTACCGCGCCACCGCCTCGAGCATCGCGTCTGTCTGGAACGTAATCCGGATGGGCTCCGTCTTCACCGTGCGGTTCACCTTGACCTTGTCAACCGCGCCGATCGTGGCTTCGACCAATGCGAGGACCGGGACGTCGCGGCTCGTGGTGACATAATCGTTTAGCGGAACCGTCAGTTCGATGAGTCCGTTCGCGTCCGGCGCCAATGTTTCAAGCTGGCTGATCTGATCCTTCGTATACGTTACTGTGTCGTGGTCGCGTCGACCTCCCGTCGGATCGTCAAGCTGCTTCCAGTCCACGAGATCGATGGACGAGGTGCTCTTGGGGAGCGGCGACACAGGCGGATCTCCGCCCATGTGGAATTTCAGCACGACGTCATGGAGTTCCTCGCCGCTCGTGTTCTCGTACGAGATGGCGATGCGCTCGCGCTCACCGAGAGACGCGGAACGGTTCTTGTCAGACCCGTTCACGACGAGTTTCACGTTCAGGTCGCCCGCGAGGACGGAGACGGTCGCGTCTGACCGTTCCGCGGCCGCGAACGTCCCATCCGGAGTGACGCGCCCAGTTTCAGCCTGGAACACGGCCTCTCCGTGCGACCCGAGCGAGAACGTTCCCGTGACGCGGACGGTTGACGACGACCCCGCCTCGATCGTGCCGAGCGGGAAAGACACGACGCCGGCATCGGCCGAGAATGACGCGTCAGGAACAAACCCGTCCGGCAGCCGGATGCGCGCCTTCAGGTCCTTCATGGCGTCCGCGCCCTTGTTCTGAATCGCGTACGCGGCCGTCACCTTGTCGCCGGGCAGCACTTTGCCCGGGAGGACGAGATCGCCTTCCAGCACCGTATCCGTATACTCGAGCTCGAGCGTCTGAAGTTCTTCCTCATCGGTATTGGAGGACGCGGGCCGGTACGTCCCGATCACCTGGACGGCGCTCGTGGTTCCGAGCGCGCCCGTGAACGTCCCCGTGACCTTGACGGTCCCCCGCGCCTCTACGGATTGCGACCCCAGACGGAACGTCATGGTGTCGATGGTCGGTTTCGGGTCTATGGACGTGACGACGAAATCATTCGGGAAACTTACGCGGAGTTCCAGAGCAGCAAGGGGTTCTTTCGAGCGATTGAACCAGTTCACGAAGTACGTCGCCTCCTGACCGAGGGACACGCGCGACGGGCCTTCGATCGAGAGCTCGATCCCCGTCCCGGACGCACTGCGGCTGCCCCACCACCAAAATCCCGCCCACGCCACGCTCGTGACGAGCACGAGGAGGAGGGCCGCCCCGATCAATATTGCGAGCCACGTTCGACGCCTCGCGTGTTCCATCGACTGTAAAAGGTCTTTCGCTTCCGCGGGGCTCTCCCCATAGATCGCCGTGAGACTCGCGGTGACGTCATCGGTTTTGGTTGCCTGAGTCGCACCGTCCGGATGACTCAGACGGTTTTTTTCTTCGCGCTCACGTCGGCGTTCCTTTCGACTTCCCATGATCGTTATGGCGCCTGGACGTCGTAGAGCGACGCGACAACACGGTCGCGGTCCCACGTTGACGACACGAGACCGCTCTCCGGCCGTCCGACGGCCTCCGGTCGCGACCAGCGGGAAGACCAGCCTTCCGGGAGTGTGACCGACGTCGTGATCGTCCGATTGGGTTTGCCGGACTGGCTCGTGAGGAGGAGTGAGTAGGCGGCGCGGGCGCCCTCCTCGCGCTCGTCGCCAGGGCCCGCATTGAGCCGTTCCCGGAGCTCGAACGCCGTGAACGGGAGGCGGTACGTGATGCGCATGGTCACCGTCTCTCCCGGATCCACCATGCTCCAACCGCCCACGACCGTGCGGTCTCCCTCGTCCCACACGTCGAGGCCTGACGGGTGACGCGTGAGTGTCTTTCCCTTCTCGACTTCGTCGGCGTCTTCGACGACGTCGTCACGCGGCGGCTCAAAGAGCGACGGGGAAGGCGCGCGGAACCCCTCGGCGTCCACGAGCGTGCTCCCGCGCGGCACGTAGAAACGGAGGTAGGAGACGTTCCGGACTCCGCGGAAGAGCTCGCCCTTTCCGCCCGTGTGCGCGCGTGTGAGCGTGACCGTGTCCGTGATGCTCCCGTTCGGTTTGACCTCCGCGAGATGAACGACTTGTTCTTCCACCGACAGGTCCGTTTTCTGGCCTGCGATGTTCGCGCCGATCACGGCGAGCGCGTCGCCCGGCGTGGGTTTCACCCGTCCGCCCCACCCGAACCGTGACGCGAGTGCGTCCTCATCCGGATCGGAGAGCGCCACCTGGACGTCTTTCGTCTCAAGCGCGTCGGACAGCGTCGCCAGGAGCGGAAGCCACCGGTCCTGCGTCAGCGCTTTCAATTTTTCCAACAGACGTGGTGCCAAGAGCCCCAAAATTTTCTTCGGCTTGTTCTCCGCGCGGTCGTACTCGAGCTCGACCGCCTTCTGCGTCTCCAGCATGAAATTTTCCGCGGTGATCGTCTTCCCCAGCTCCGGGACGTCGATCGGGCCCGTGAGCGCGAGGAGTTTCTCCACGAGCGTCGCGTTCACCGCGATGACTCCGTCCACGGTCGGCCCGCCGGACTTGCTCCAGAAGAAACGAAGCTTGTCCGACGCGACGTGGAAATCCGGCGACCAATTCGCATCCTGGAACTCCCAACGGTCCGCGATGAGCCGGAGCGGTTCGGGCGGAGCCACGCGCGCGACGAGCTGGCCCTGGAGATCGTAGGTGCCGCCGGCCGGGACCGAGAGCGCGGTGATCTCCCCGCGGGAGACGACGAGCTCGGCGTACGACCCCATGAATCCGCCCGTGGGCCGGAGCTCGCTCGGGTTCTGGAACACGATGAGGTACCGCCGCGGTTCGGTTTTGCCGAAAAGACCCGTGAGCAAGTCAGACAACCCGACGAACTCTCGAACGGCGAGCCTTCCACCCTCGAGCCGGCCCGCGAGCTCGGCCGTGGTTTCACGCCGGTCCTCCGGGAGCGCGTTCGCATCCACCTTCGCGAGCGCGGCCGTCGCGTCGTCCAGGAGCGGGAGCGCCCCCTTCGCGTACGCGGACATGACGCCGATCCGTTCAAGCGGACTTCGCCCCGCGTCCGTGAGCGCCCGGTTCAATCCGTTCGCGAGGAGCGATGCCGCGTCCGCGGACTTCGCGCCGATTTCCGCGAGTGCCCGCGCGGACCTGTAGCTCGCGCGCGTCTGCGGGACGATGGACGCCAAACCAACGGCGAGCGCGTTCGTTCCCGAGAGAATCTCATCCGCCTCACGGAACCGCGAACTCGCCTTCCGGAGCGCGTCCACGCCTTCTGGTAACGGCGTGCTCGCCGCGAGCTTCACCTGTCCCATCGCATCGGACCCGGCGGCCACGACCGATGCCTTCCGGACCTCGAACGACCGCGTGAGCCGGATGGCGTTCGCGGGGAGCGTCGCGACGAGCAGGAGTCCGCTCACGCCGAGCGTGACGCGCACGAACGACAGTCGCGGCTGGATGACGCGAACGGGCAGGGTGAGACCGGCGTCGGCGCCCGTGACCACCGCTTCCTCCCTCGCGTCGGACGTGGTCGCTTTCCGGAACCATCGCGCCGCGTCATCCGCGACAGACGTGACGGCGGACGCGAGCTGCATGAGCGGACCGTAACTCGCCGCGTACGCGGCTTCGAACGTTGACGGCGTGAACTGTTCGGAGAGCGACGACGCCCAGCCGTCGGCGCGCAAATCGCCCGCGAGCGCGGCGATGGACGAAATGCTCGGGGCGCTGCCGACCGGAAGGTCGCCGTGCGTGAACGACGTGCTCACGTGCGACCGCTCGTCCGCATTCCAGCGTTCGCACGCGAACGACAGGCCCCGGAGCGACACCACGTACGAACTTCGTTCGTGCTCGTTGAACTGGATCGCAATCGGGACTGTGCGCATCCGGGACGTCGCGCCGACACCGAAACCGACGACGACCCGGTCGAGATCCGCCACGTGGTCGCGCACGCGCTCCTCCGACCGCGAGGAGATCGCCGGGCGGTCCGCGTACGACGTCTTCGACGCGCGACGACGTCGTTTTCGCGGACGCGCGGCTCCGGATCCGACGTCCACGATGGACGGCGCATTCATGAAACGCACCCCGTCGGGCGAGAGGACGCTCGTCCCCTCGCGCTCCATGACGGAGGCGAGTTGGTCTTCAAGATTGAGGCGCTTTTCGGTCATCTGGAGGCGTGAACCGACTGTTCGTACGCGGCGAGAGTCCGACGAGCGGCCTTCTGCCAGTCATGCCGCTCACGGAGAGCGCTGACCGCCTGGCGCGCCTGTATGCGAACACCCACCGGGTCTCGAAGCACCGTTTCGACGGCCCGTATCATACCATCCGGGTCGCTCTGTTGAAAGAAAATTACCCCATCCGAACCTAAGACTTCCCGCATGCTCGCCGCATCCGACGAAATGACCGGGCACCCGTGCGCCAGGGCTTCGAGCGGAGGCAGTCCAAATCCCTCCAAACGCGACGGAAATACGAGAGCGAGCGCCTTGGAATACAGGCGCGACAGCTCATCATCCGTCACCCGCCCGAGGAACCGGACGCGAGGCAGTCCCATGGACGCTGCCCGCGCTTCCGTCCGCCTCATGAACGCATCCAGGTCTCCTGCGATAACGAGAGACATTGTCTGATGGCTCGGCGCAAGACGTTGCCACGCGTCCAACAGACGATCGAGGTTCTTGTGCGGGTACGCGGATCCTACATACAACAGATACGGCTGGTCTTGGTCCGGGTCTGACCATGTGGACTCGACGACCGCTGGCATTCCTTCACCCGTGACGTCCATCGGCGTCGCAAGACCCGGGAAGTGACGACGAATTTGGTCTGCGACGAACTGCGTTGGGACCAATACGCGGCGCGACCGGAAGAGCGCGTCATGCAGACACGCTCGATACCCGAATCGTTTGAGCGACGCGACAATGGGTCCACGCGTCGTCACATTCGCGGACAACGGTTCCTCAAGCAAAATCAAATCATGGATCGTGACGACGCGCGGCGCGCGACTCATGACGGGCACGTTCCAATGCGGAATGTGGACCAGGTCCGGTTTCGTTTGTGCGATGATGGACGGAAGGCGCATCTGCTCGGCCAGACCGTACCAGTGGACGTCTGCCCGGACGTGTTCCACGGACGGATGACCCTGGAACGTCGAACGTTCCGGGTCTTGTACTAAGAGCGTGTAACGATGTTCCGGGGCGACATGCGTCATGGCGCGAATCAATTCCTCGATATACCGACCGATGCCGCGCGTAGCCCCGGCCCCCATCATTCTGGCATCCATGGTCAGTCTCATGACGCGTACTTCATCACTTACGACCGAACATGACAACTTGACTGTTAGTGTTTTTTCGTGTATCTTCTGTGACACTTTCAAACAAACAGAAAGGTTCGCCATGAGCAACTGGACTCCACGGAGAGCGTTGCTCAAGGCACCACTCCCCGACAAAGGCACGTCACGGCTCGATCAGAAATTGCGCTTCGAACTCCTCGAGCACCTGACCCCGCTCCTTTCAGACGGACTCTTCGTGCGCTGGGGGTACATCCAGCCCGTCGAGCCCGATGATCCCCCGATCGTGCGCCTGTCCTTCAGCGGAGTCCGCGTGGTAATCACGAATGCCTGGTGCCGGTACTTCCGAGCCCAGCTCCACCCCATGCAGGGTCCCGCATGGCTCGCGCGTGCGGCCTACTACGATCCCGCGAACGCGGAGGTGTACCTGGTACCGCGACATGACGCCGTGGACATCGAGGCCGCGATCCTCTGGGGCGACGACGGCCACGACAACCCGCTCGTCCTGGCCCGCATCGGCTTCAACTACATGAGCCCCGGGCGCGACATCCAGCTCCTGTCGCTCCCCATCCTCATCAACTGACGGTGCCCCTGCACTCGCACGGGCGCCGTTTTCGTTACAAGTGTCATCCCGAGCGGAGTGAGTGAGCGGAGCGAACGAACGGAGCCGAGAGCCTGCCCTGAACGCAGCCGAAGGGGACAGTTTTCCAGCATCCACCATGTCCGAAAACTGTCCCTCGGCTCCGCTTCGGCCGTCTGACGGCCTTCGCTACGCTCGGGATGACGCGAGATGGGTACCCTTTTCAAATCATCAATTTTTCGTTAGCATGCGCACCGGAATATCGGGCTGTGGCGCAGTTGGCTAGCGCACCTGCTTTGGGAGCAGGGGGTCGTGGGTTCGAGTCCCACCAGCCCGACCATACTTCGCCCTTCGGGCTTCGTATGGCACGGCCATGCTTACTAAATGATGTAAGCGGGCCGTGCCCGCCGAAGCCCGGAGGGCGCAGGCGGGCATCGTATAGTGGCTATTATGCGACCCTTCCAAGGTTGAGAGGCGGGTTCGATTCCCGCTGCCCGCTCCAAAGAAAATCACCCCGGTGTACACCGGGGTGATTTTTGTCATTTAAACGTTATCAACGCTATTTTCAGCACGACGTCTCTTTTCTTTTTTCCAAAATCATAACCTAATGTTGAGACCAAATACTTCCCATCAGGGCTTACATCCGCGGCAACTGCCAGTACTCTATACCCCAAATATTCTGGTGCTCCTTCTTGGTTAAAGTATGTCAATCGCTGCTTATCGGAGCCATCCGCATTCATACTATAATAGTCTCTTTCGGTGGGTTGAGAAACCCAATTTTTACTAAAATCAAATTCGTATCTCGAATCAGCGTTCGACATATAAATAATTCTGCCGGATGGAGTAATGCTGGAATCTTCTTCCCAGTATTCAGAAGTATTCGTTAAATTCGTATATTTTTTTGTGGTGATGTTTAACACGTACTGGTCCATCCCATATTCATGCTGACCGTCTAAATTGCCGCTCACGACCCAATGAACAGAATCCAACTGGCCCATAAACGTCACATAGGTACCTTCCGTTGGTGTAAATACAACGCGTTCATTTCTGACTGTAGGCTGTCTGTTCTCAATGACAAAATCAGCGGCTTTCAGACGCCACCTGCCCCAGTTGTTATTTCCTCCCTCAGCATATCGCTCAGTCCAAATTAAGGTCTTTCCGTCTTTAGAGAAATGGGGATTTACCGTGGCGGTTGCCGGGATTCTATCGGTAAAAGTCTTTTTGATTGGGATGTTGGTAAGTTGCCAGAACTGACCGTTCTTGAGATCGGCGGCATACAAATTTGAGAAAAGGCCTACGCCGGGATCCGCAAGATATTTCTGGTTATCGAGAAGGTGGTCATTCTCTTCGGAAATAAAAATGAGATAACCTCCTGTTGAGTCAAAAGTTGGGTTCCCGTTGTTTCTTTGCGTAATCCCCCCTTTTCCCTCGGTGACGCTTTGGATGATATTACCTTCCAAATCAGAAATATATACATCGTAATACCCGTCCTTATTTTTTCGGTCAAAAGCAAAACTCTTTCCATCAGGAGCAAACCGGGGCCGGGCTCCCTCCTGATGTATCATCGTAATACGTTCAATCGCGAGATTCTTCATCGTACCCGTAAGCGTAATATCTCCCTTTTTATTTTTTTCTACACCAATAACGAAAACGATAATGACGATGATGAAAAGAACCCACCAATATTTCCTCATGGACATGTGAATGGTCTGGATGATTTAAGGGCTCCGCTGATTCGCAAACCGCTCGTACGCCACCTTCACGCTCTCGGTGACCGCGAGGTACGCCGCGACGATGGCGAAGATCGTAACGAGGTGCGTCGTAGTCGGAGCCACGAAACGGAAGAGCGCCTGCCCCACAAACGTGAACGGGAGCGCGACGGTGATGGCGAGCGTCGCGAGCGTGAGCCACGTGAGCGTGCTCGACGGAGCCGTGCCCTTCCAGAACCAGCCTTTCGTCCGGATCGAGAACAGGAACAGGAGTTCAGTGAGCACGCTCCCGATAAACCAGTTCGTTTGGAGAACGGACTGGCCCATGTGCTGGAACACGGCGAAAAAGATGAAGTCAAAAATGGAGCTGACCACGCCCAGGATGATCGCAAGGAACGCGATTTCGCGCACCTGGTACATCCGCGGCTTCCGGATGTCCTTCGAGTCCACGTTGTCGGTCGAGACCGCGATCATCGGGAAGTCCGAAAACAAATTCAGGAGCAGAATCTGGATCGGGAGGAGCGGCAGATACGGCACGAGGAGAGACGCGGCCGCGATGGCGAAGAAATTCCCGAAATTGGACGAGAGCGTGGCCTGGATGTACTTCGTGGTGTTCGCGAAGACTTCACGGCCTTCGCGGATGCCGTCCACGACGACCGTGAGACTCTTCTGCAGGAGGACGATGTCCGCCGCCTCGCGCGCCGCGTCCGCCGCGTGCTGGACCACGAGGCCGACATTCGCGATCTTGAGCGCTGGCGCGTCGTTGATGCCTTCGCCCAGGAACCCGACCTCGTGGTCGCGTTCGAGCAGGTGGATGATCTGGTACTTCTGTTCGGGCGAGACGCGCGCGAAGACGTTGTAGCGTTCGACGGCGATATGACGCCCATTGTCGTCCAGCGCCTCGAGCTCCTCGCCTGTGATGACCTCGTTCACGGATTGGGTGAGGCCCACGTCGTATGCGACCGCACCCGCGACCTCGCGGCTGTCGCCCGTGACGATTTTGATCGTGACGCCGAGCGCGTGCGCTTTGTCGATCGCGGACTTCGCGGTCTTCTTCACGGGATCGATGAACGACACGATGCCCAAAAACTCGAGCCCGTGCGTCTCGTCATGGACCGAATAGCGGTCGCTCCCGTCCATCCGTTTCTTCGCGACCGCGAGCACGCGCCGGCCGAGCATCCCCTGTTCCGCGATCCAGCGATGCAACCGTTCGCGGTCGTGTGACGAGAGGTGTGCAGACGCATCCATGATCACTTCAGGCGCGCCGCGGACGATGAGCGTGCGCACGCCTTCCACGTCCACGAGCACGCTGTTCCGCCGCCTGACCGGATCGAACGGAATGTCGTTCAGCGCCGAACATCCGAGGCACTGTTTCCGTGTCATGGGCGCGATGCGCCGCCAGAGCGCAGCGTCGAACGCCTCTGCCGGTTCTTTGTCGCCATTTTTCGGTTTTGTCGCCGCGAGCGCCGCGTGGAGGAGCGTCGCGTCCGCGTTATGGTCCGTGAGCTCCGCGACCTCCAAGCGGTTTTCCGTAATCGTCCCCGTCTTGTCCGTGCAGAGGATCTCGATGCTCCCCAGGTCTTCGATCGCGGAGAGCCGCTTCACGACGACCTTATTTTTCGCGAGCCGGAGCGCGCCGCGCGAGAGCGAAAACGTCGTAACGACCGGCAGCGCCTCGGGGATGATGGAGACCGCGAGCGCGATCGAGAAGATGACGAGTTCAACGATGCCGCGTTCCTCTTTCAAGAGGACGTTCGCGACGAAGACGAGCGCAAGCGTGATCAGGATGACGCGCAGGATGAAGTTACTGAACTGCGAGATCCCCTTCTCAAAACTGCTCTCGCGCACGGTCGCGGCCGAGAGTTCCGTCACCCGACCCATGACCGTGCGGTCGCCCGTCGCGACCACCACGCCCGTGGCGTTCCCTGCCACGACCGTGGATCCGGCGAAGATGGTATTGGTGGCCTTGTACGGTTCGGTGGCCGGAGTCGCGAGCGCATCCGTCGTCTTCCTGACCTGGATGGATTCGCCGGTGAGCACCGACTCGTCCACGGTCGCGTTGTGTTCGCGGAGCACGCGGATGTCCGCGGGGACGATGTCGCCCATCGTGAGACGGATGACGTCTCCGGGCACGAGCTCGCGGCTCCCGACGACGGTCTCTCGGCCATCGCGGCGGACAGTGGCGCGGGAAACGGTGTACTTGCCCAAGAGCTTTACTGTCTGTTCGGACCGGTACTCCTGGTAGAACCCAAGGGCCGTATTGATCGTGACGAAGAGTAGAATAAACAAGCCGTCTATTTCCTCCCCAAGGACGAACGACAGGACTGCCGCGGCGATGAGCAGGTACACGAACGACGACCGGAACTGACGCGCGAGGATGTGGAGCCATGTGACCTCCCGGCTACGGACTTCGTTCCAACCGGACTTCTCCCGCGCGCGCGATACGTCCGTCGTCGTGAGTCCGCGTTCGAGCGTGGTCCCGAACGACGATAGGACCGTCGACGCATCCTGTGACGTGTATGACGAAAACGTCCTCACGACCGTGTACGACATGCCATGAGTGTAACGGATAACGCAAAAAACGTCCCCTTGCGGAGACGTTTTTCATGGTGGGCGTGGATGGACTCGAACCATCGACCTTTACATTATCAGTGTAACGCTCTAACCAACTGAGCTACACGCCCATATTTTTTTTCGCCGGCTGAGCATAACGAATCTCTTGACCCTTGGCAAGATGAATCGTATACTCCTGTCCGTTCCGGAACGTCCCGCCGAGGTAGCTCAGTGGTAGAGCGCAGGCCTGAAGAGCCTGGCGTCGTCAGTTCAATTCTGACCCTCGGCACCACGCAAAAACGACGGCTCATCCGTCGTTTTTCCGTTGCGTCGCCAGACCTACTCTTTCTCCACCCCGTTCCTCGCAAGAATGATCGACGTCTTCCCGTCCGACGTATCGCCCGTGACGGAGACGGACAGCTTGGCCGTCCCGCCGTTCTCGTCCTTCTCGAACGACATGATCTTGGCCTGTGCGCTGTCGAACGAGGACGCGCTCTTCCAACCCTGTTTCGGCATCTCGTCCTTGTACCACGCCACCACCTCGTCCAACCCGCCCGATGTTTCAAGCATGAGGCTGGCCTCCTGCTGTTCCTCGTTCATCGTCACGCTCTTTGGGGTTGCGTCCGGGTATCGCGGGACGTCGCTCGGAAAATTGTCCGGCACGGCCACGTTGTCGCCCATGGAAAATACCTGGCCCGTCTTTTCATCCTTGAACGTGAACCCCTGCTTATCGAGGTCGACGTCCACGTCCTTCGCGCCGCTCTTCTCAATCGCCTTCTCAAGCGTCTTCTCCACGACCTTCTCTCCGATCTTTTCGCTGATTTTATCCTTCGCGGCCTGGAACGGATTGCAACCAAAACCGAGCGTTGCGAGGAGACCGAGTGTCGTGACGAACGCGAACGGGCGCTTCATAGGGATGACATTAAGAGAATAATTCTTTTCTGATCTTCTTCGGATCAACCCCCTTATCTTGAAGCATCCGCTTCAATCCGTCCATGAACTCCCGCGGACCGCACATGAGGTACGCGCCGACCGTATAGTCTTTGATGTACCTATCGAGCATCTCGACATCGATGCGTTTTGATTCTTTCTCGCCGCCAACATGCGTCTCGCGCGTGCAGACTTCGATGAGACGCAGACGCGGACAGCGCGCGGCAAGACTCCGTAATTCGTCCGCGTACGCCGCGTCGCGACATGTCTGGTTGGAGTGGAAAAACAGAATGTCCGACCGGAGATCCGTCGCGCACGCCTCGCGGACCATGGACAGAAGCGGCGTGACTCCGATCCCGCCCGCGAACATCACGAGGCGCGGCTCGTTCTTCGGGAGCGTGAACACGCCCCACGGCCCCGTGAGGAAGACGGTGTCACCGGTTTTGAGTGTGGACGCTCGTGTCGTGAAGTCGCCCTCGACTTTGATCGCGAGCTCGACCTGCCTTCCGGCAGGCAGGTCGGGTCCGTAAGTGGTCGGTGCGTTCGCGATCGAGTACGCCGACTTGGCCCACACGCTCCCATCCGGATTCAGGAGATGGAGGCCCACCCACTGCCCGGCCTGGAACGGCGGGATCGGATCCTCCACCGGTTCGAGCAGCAGACGAAAAATGCCGTCCGCGATGGGACGGTTCTCGATCACGCGATAGCGACGTTGGACGGTCTGGGGAGGAGGGATCATGGCGTTGGTGCCGAGAAATACCGCCCCAACGATTCGTCCCTGACCAATGCCGCGACGTTCTTCTTGTATTGCATCCAAAACGGCGGGTGGTGCGCCATGCGGACGAGTCGGAATCCGTGGCGGTAGACTCTGGGCGGCGCCTGATGATGCGCGAACTCGTGGCAGATCACACGGAGAATCGCGTCGAGCTTCCGAGGCTTCATGGTCCGAGGCGTATAGAGGTCCACGGTGACGCGCTTCTCGCCGAGTTTCGTGTAGCCAAGCTTGTACGAGTGCAGCTTTCCGACCCCGCGCACGCGCCGTCGCAGCGGCCGGAGCTCGAACCCGGGCATGCCGAGGACCATGCACGCGCGCGTGAACAGATGCGCGACCAGCGCTTCGTGACGTGGATCGAGGATGTCGGACATTTATTCGATCTTCATGCTCTTCACAAGCGACAATGCGGGGGCGACGCCGGTCTTTTCGTTCACGACCGTGACTAAAACCGCGTGCTCCGTCGCGCTGCCCAATCGGACCACGAAGTACGTGTGGTTGCCCATGAACGCCTTGTCCTTCTTTCGGTAAGACGGGAGCGTGAACTTGGTGTATGAGAGACCAGCCGTGGTCTTCCCTTGAGACGCGTTTGTCGTTTTATCCGTGCAGCTCGTGAACGTCTCGTCGGTGTCGCCGCTCGCGCAAGCGAACTGCGCCATGGTGAGCTCGAACCGTTCCCATGTGGGGAAACTCGCGGCATCGCGCTGGATCGGATAGAACTCCGCGATGCGACGCGTGAAGACGTCAATCTTCGGATCCGGAGACCCTGGTGCGGGTACGGACCCGGGGACAAGCTCGAACGCCTGCGACCCTTCGACAGCGTAGACCCAATATTTCGCTGGCGGTGTGAAACCCACGTGCCTCCAGGGAATGGACATCACGGCCCAATTCTTTGCCGTGGGTGATGTCGAAGTCGCATTTGAGACCGATGTCGTCGCATTCCCGAACGTCGTGGTACTCGACTGGAACGCCTGCTGGATGGCAGACGGCTGCGGTTGCGCGGCCGGTTTGAAACGGTCCGCGCACCCGGCGCCCAGTATTGAGACGAATGAAAGAATCAGGAGAAATGTTTTCATCATACGATTGACAGGACGGACGGGACGACAGGACGGACGGGACGACGGGGTCATGCCCTGTCCGTCCTGTCGTCCCGTCCGTCCTGTCGTCCTGAATTACTTGATGAGGAGCGCGACCAGGAGCAGGGCGACAATGTTGAGAATTTTTATCATCGGGTTGATCGCCGGTCCTGCCGTGTCCTTGTACGGATCGCCCACCGTGTCGCCTGTGACTGCCGCCTGGTGTGCAAAACTATTCTTGCCGCCGAAGTGGCCGGACTCGATGTACTTCTTCGCGTTGTCCCACGCGCCGCCGCCGTTCGTCATGGAGATGGCGACGAAAAGACCCGTGACGATGGATCCGATCAGGAGCCCGCCCAACGCGACCGGACCGAGCCAGTAACCGACGACGACAGGTGCCAAGACCGGAAGGAGCGCCGGCACGATCATCTGCTTGATAGCTGCCTTGGTCACGATGTCCACGGTCTTCCCATAGTCCGGCTTTGCCGTGCCTTCCATGATCCCGGGGATGGCCTTGAACTGGCGACGGACTTCTTCCACGACCGCGCCCGCCGTCTTCCCCACCGCTTCCACGGCGAACGCCGCGAACAGGTACGGGAGCATGCCGCCCAGGAAGAGTCCTGCAATGAGGTTCGGGTCCTCGAGCGTGAACACGAGTTTCACGCCGCGCTCCACGAACTCCTGCGTGTAGGACGCGAAGAGGACGAGAGATGCGAGCCCGGCCGATGCGATGGCGTAGCCCTTGGTGACGGCCTTCGTGGTGTTGCCCACGGCGTCGAGTGGATCCGTCGCATTCCGGACGGACTCGGGCAACCCGGCCATTTCGGCGATGCCGCCCGCGTTGTCCGTGATGGGGCCGAACGCGTCGATCGTGACGATGATCCCCGTGAGGCTCAACATAGCCATGGCCGCGACTGCGATGCCGTAGAGCCCAGCCACGTTGAACGCCGTGAGCATGGCAGCCGCAATGACGATGACCGGGAGCGCCGTGGACTTCATGCTCATGGCCAAGCCCGCGATCACGTTCGTGCCGTGACCCGTCTCGCTCGCCTTCGCGATTTTCTGGACCGGCTTGTATTTGGTCGATGTGTAGTACTCGGTGATCACGACCATGAGAGCCGTGACGACGAGGCCGATGAACGCGGACTTGGTGACCATGGCGGCCGTGAGCGGTCCGGTTGCGGGGAAGAAGCGGTCTGCCCCGTACCACACGGCGATCGCGGAGAGCACGCCCGTCACGGCGAGACCTTTATACAATGCCGCCATGATCTTCTTCTCGTTCGTGAGCTTGATGAAGAAGATGCCCACGATGGATGCCACGATCGAGATGCCGCCCAACGCGAGCGGGAAGAGCACCACGTTCGGGCTCCCCGGGTACGCGAGATTGCCCAGGATCATGGCCGCGACCGCCGTGACCGCGTACGTCTCGAACAGGTCCGCGGCCATGCCCGCGCAGTCTCCCACGTTGTCGCCCACGTTGTCGGCGATCACGGCAGGGTTTCGCGGGTCGTCTTCCGGGATGCCCGCTTCCACTTTGCCGACCAGGTCCGCGCCGACGTCCGCCGCTTTCGTGAAGATGCCGCCGCCCAAACGCGCGAAGACCGAGATGAGAGACCCGCCGAAGCTGAGACCGATCAGCGCTTTCAAGTCATGCGTCAATGCGTAGAATCCCGCGACACCGAGAAGGCCGAGACCGACCACGAAGAATCCCGTGACAGCTCCGCCTTTCACCGCCACTTCAAACGCTTCCTTGATCCCCTTCTTCGCCGCTTCCGTCGTCCGCACGTTGGCGCGGACACTCACGTACATGCCGATGTACCCGGCGAGCGCGGACAAGATGGCGCCGACCGCGAACCCCATGGCCGTGTTCTTGCCCAGCCAGACGGCGAGGAGGATGAAGATCACCACGCCGATCGCGCCGATCGTCTTGTACTGGCGGTTCAGGTACGCTTCCGCACCTTCCTGAATGGCTTTTGAAATCTCGACCATCTTCCCGTCTCCGGCAGGACGACCGAGCACCCACTTCGTGAGAAACGCGCCCCAGAGGAGCGAGAGGACCGCCGCGCCGAGCGCGAATTGGAGGGCTTGTGGCATATGTTTTGTGACGAAAGGGTAACGAAAAATGGCTTAGAGGTCAACGTATATGACCGCAGCCAGATGAATCATCAATTTGAATACGCGCGTTTCGTCGCAACACCGCTGCAGGTCAAATATTTAATGTCCCATGATAAAAATGCTGCCGCCATCTGCGCATTTGGATCCGAGGAGCTCGAGAGTAAGGTATTCAATTCCGCTCTTCCGACTTCCTTTGCCCGCTCAACGCTTTTCCCCGCCTCATGCCCCTTGAGTAAGCCGCGGACGACCTGATTGGAAAACTCCATGAATGGCTTTGCCAACGGATCAGATGATGGGCGACCGAAATATCCATGTGACTGAAGAAACGCGAATTCTTTTTCATATCCGATGTAAACTGAATCTGGGATTGCTCCGACTTCCTTTCCAAGTCGAGCGGCAGAATCACACGAAACCGCATACGTGACCTTACCTGCTAGCATTTGCGCGTTCTCCCCTGCCCGAACCAAGACTTCGTTGTTCTGACCCGTGACGGTCTCCTCACTCCCGTGGCCATTCAGTAGCACAAAAGATGGGGACTTTTTCTTCATACGTCCCTCAAAATGAATCCGAATTGCCTTATGTGCGGTGAGGTCCAATACCTCGATATTCTTAGCCTTCGCCTCGGAGATCAACGTTAACGACCAGGCGGATAAATATCTGGTCGCAGGGTCGTGGTTAGGCCGCGTGACGAGCATCATACCTGCGCCTTCTCTTTCCACGAACGCAGCCACTCCATCTGGATCTCCTCAATTTTTTTACCGATCTCATCTCCGGCTTCGACGTGCCGTATCATCTCATCGCGCGAAAAACTGCCTTCCGAACCGATGGATGCGTACGTATCCGAAGACAGCACGGAGAGCCGCGCCACGATAAGCTTTCGAATTTCCTCGTCATTCATCTCGGATGATGATTGTACGACGGTGTCCTTCATATCAATTGTAGCTGCTCCAACTTTTCAAGAATAACCTTGGAAATTTCCGTATCATTTTCGACCTCGATGTATGCCGCCTCCCAACTTACAGGTCCCGTCGGGTCATCAAGAACCGTGACTATCTCCTTCCTGACCCCAAGGGGAAGCGTGGAATAGACCCGTAAAAAGCGCTGTTTCAGTTCCATAGCGAGGAGCTAAGAATAGCTTACGTTTATTGAACTTTTGCCGCAAATCCAATCTCTACTTCGTCCCCTCCTCCACAATCCGAATCTCCTCTTCCGTAAGGCCGTAGAGCCTGTAGACGAGCTGGTCGATCTGATGATCGGTAGTCGCGACGACGTTTTGGAGTGTGGTCTTTTCCGAGTCCGACGTGGTCGCGTGCAGATTGGTCATCAACCCCAATATCTTGTCCACGAACCCCACCAACTTGTCGTGCCGCTCTTTCTCGGCTGGGTTCTCGAGGTCGAGACGGATGATCGGCAATTCACCAAAATATTGTTTCGTGCAAGTAACCCAACCGCCACGAAAGACGTTGCTGATTTGGCGAAGAAACCAAAATACAAGCTTCGAGTTAAGGATGCCGAGCACAAACTCCGTCTTCAAATTACACTCTACACCAAGCGCAATCGTGAAACCACCGCTCGCCATTGGACATAACGAACCAAGATAAGACTTGGGGATCGGTGCGAACAAGCCTCTATCGGCGAGCAAGGGAACTGCAATTTGCGCGCGATCATGTAACTCAAGATTGCGTGGCGCAGAATAGCCAAACCACTCCTTAAACTGTTTGCGCGCCTTCAATCTGTCTACATTTTGTTGAAGATATGCGAATGCCTTTGGAAATTTCTCTTGAAGTTCTGAACTCGACATTAGTCGAAATCCATTCTTTCCCGCGATGTATGGGAAGATGATCCTCCATTTCTCCTGCGGTGCAAAATGATAACGACCGAAGTCAGATGCGAAGAGTGGAGTGCGAAGAATGCTTTCTTCCAAACCATGATCGGCCGCTTCGACTACAAACACCTCATCGTCGCCGCTGGAACTACCACGGCTCATATCTGCTGGCAAATCAAGCAGACGCGTGCTTATCATTTTCACTTTTTCTAATAGCCGCAACTGTTTTTTATCAGCGAATGTCCAAGGATCACTGGTGAGTGAATCAGTCTTGCGCTGTTCAAAACTCAGTGCACTCAAAATCTTTTCATCTGCTTCGCTGGTTGCATATTTGAAGGTCTGGTTCTGGTTTTGCCCCAAGAATAACAAAGAGGTGTAGGTCGTGGCATCAAATACCTGTGCAGCACCAAAATCAACAATCTTTGTAACTGCATGCTTTTCGGCGAGTAAACCACGAAGGCCGACACCATAATCAGTTCGAAAAAATTTGTTTGGAAGAATCATTCCCAATACTCCGGCCTCTGAAAGCAGGCTCAAACCACGTTCTACGAAATTGACGTAAATGTCATAGCTACCAGTGGCAGAGTGATAGTTGTTTCCGAAGTAGGCGATTTGATCTTCGGGAAAACCTTGGATCCGGATGTAGGGTGGATTGCCAATGACTGCGTGGAAGCCGCTGGCTTTCATGATGGGCGAGAATTGCACAGGCCAGTCGAAGGCGTGAACGCGCAAGAGGTCGTCAGATATCATCGAAAAGTCAGAGGCAATGAGCGAGTTTCCGCACTTAATATTGCTAGAAAGATCCGGGAGAATCCGATCGTCGAATAGACTCTGTTGTTCGGGTGCTTCAAGGGCCTTTAACATGAGAGACAGCTTGGCGACTTCTACAGCCTGTCGATCAATGTCTACCCCGTAAATATGTGCGAGAAGAATTCGAGTCCGTTCTGCGAGTGTAATCTGCCAAAGATCAGCCTTGTCGCGATAAATCTTCTTGGCTTTTTTCCATTTCTCCGCATCATGTTCTACATACCAATCGCGATACCAATCCATGAGGTATTGATACGCGCCGATCAAGAACGAACCGGAGCCGCACGCCGGGTCGAGAACTGATAGCGTTTCGATATCCTTGGGCCGTTTTCCCTCCACAAGCTCACCGACCGTATTTTTCACGATATACTCAACGATATACGAGGGCGTGTAATAGACCCCGCCCGCTTTACGGACTTCGGGCTTCTCTTCAACCTTCGCATGATGCCCTTCCGTAAGACGGATGACCTTACCGAGGAATTGTTCATAGACCTGACCGAGGATTTCGGCTGGGATCGCGGCGAAGTTGTAGGGACTCTTGGGAAAGTACAGTTCGGAGATAATCTCTTTCAACGCCCTGTCGTCCACCGCGAGGCCATCTTGAGCTTTCAGGTCAAATAATCCGGAGTCGTATCGCTTCTCGGCTTTTTTGAAGAGTCGGAATAGACTCTCGTATGCACCGGTTTCCTCGACAGCTTCTTTCAGGCGTCCTTCTTGCTCAATCCCCCGATCTTCACAAATGCGCAGGAAAATAATGCGATCCAACGTATCTTGGACGGCCCGGTTTACCTGTTCTTCCGTAAGCTCCGAATTCCGCAGGGCGATATTCTTCGCCAATGTCTCACGCCATCTCGATATGTCGTCGAGCAGTTCGTCATCCACGGCCTGCTTCGCGCGTTTTTTCTCGAGCTTCTCAAGCGACCCGCCGATGATCGCCTGACGCGAAAAGAGAGCGGCGATTTCGTCCCAACGATCTGATAACTCCGTGTATTTTATGCATTCTAATCGAGCGATCCTGGCTCCATCCGCGTCTTTCGGGCGCACCGTCGTGTCATAAATCGAAAACTCTTCAAAGTCGGTCAACACGCTTCGTGGCACGTTTGCGCTCCACCCATACCTGCGCAGCTGTAATGCAGCGACGGCATCATTGCAAACATTTTTCGATGGATTTTTCGCTTCAACGAAAAATTTCGTCTTTCCGTCAAGATAGAATCCAAAATCCGGAGCTCCGGATTTGATCCGTTTTTCGTAATGTACGTCGCGGTGTGCTCCTTTACCGCCGACATTCGCCATGTCCCAGCCAAGCTCCTCAAAGAATGGGTTTAGGAATTCATGACGCAGATCTTCTTCGTTGTAGTCGATCGACTGATATTGCTTAAAATGCGTCTCAAATCGTTCGACGAGCTCCTGAATGCGTTTCGGGGCGGACATAACGGGAATCTAGGACCATCTTAGGCTAAATGCGCGGGTAATCAAAACCCCTGATACATCCCCTCGGTCGGCGCCTCGGTCGTCTGCCCGACAGGGCCTTCGCCGGGCTTCTCCTTCGCGTATTTCAACCGCACGTCTTTCACGAGCGACATGGCGTCCTGCGCGATCTTGGGGAAATTGATGCGCGTCGTCTTGTACCCGGGTTTCTGGATGGTGACATAGTACGCGCCCGGGTGGACCACGAACGCGAAGCGTCCGCGTTCGGACGTAATCTGCGTCTCAAGCAACTTGTTCGCTTTCGCATTGAAGATGCGCACCACGGCATTCCGCGCGAGTTCGCCGGTCTCCGCGTCCCTGATCGTCCCGAACGCCGGCTGACCAGGTTTGAATGTGAAGAGACGATACCCGATTGCCGAAACATATAAGAGGTAAAGGACCCAAGCAATGACGGACTTCGAAAGATATGGGTAGACCCACAACGTGATGGGCCCGACCGCGCCAAGCCCCGCCTGGACGTTCTTGTTCAGATGGAGACGCCAGCTGAACAATTTGGCTCGTCCGCCTCCGACGGGGTCCACCGGAATATTCTTCGTGATGATCCCGTGGTCTTTCACGATGATGCGACTAACCGGGAGAATGTTGTCGTACACGGAACTGTGCGTCTTCAGGTATTCGGACGGGAACGCGAACCCCGTCTTCACCACTTGGACGATGTACTCGCCCGGCTTCGCGGTGAGACGATATCGTCCATGCTTGTCCGAGACCGCGGTTGAGACCGGCGTGCCGAACTGTCCCGGGAGCACGAGGCGGATCGAGACCAACGACTCCGGAATGCCTGTCACGCTGTTAAACACGACCCCATACCCTTTCCTCCCCCGCGTGAACGCCAAATACGCCGGCCGCGTGAGGTGGAGGAGGCCCAGAAGGACGAGACCGAAGATGATGTGGACCAGATACCACAATCCTATCACCATTCCCCGTGTACGGGCGATGCGGTGCATCGCCCCGGCAGGATAGAAAAAACGAGACTCGAGACTCGACCATCCCGCAATGCGGGACTTCGAGTCTCGAGTCTCGTTAGGTCTTATGAGACCTTGACCGTCTCCGCCGCCCGGACCGCGGCCGCATACTTTTCCATGCAGTCACGCAATGCGATCTCGATCGGACGCATCGTGACGCCGAGCGCCTGGAGACGCGTGCTCTGGAGGATGCAGTTTGAACGGCCTTTCGTCGCAAGCCCGAGCGTTACCAAGTCGTCGTTTGAGATCCACTCGTTCGTGTGCGACAGGTCAACCAGTTCGTCATAGAGTCGGATGAGGTCGCGATGGCGCATGGTGCCGGGATTGGTCGCGTGGAACACGCCGACCCCCCGCTTTTCCATCACCTGTTTCACGACCTCGATCAGGTCGTCCACGATCGTGACGGAATTTTCGACGTCTATGATCTTGGGATAGTTCGCGAGCTTCGTGATGAGGTTGCGCGGCCCGGGAGTCGAATCAATCGGCATGCGGAGACGCAGGATCGCGACGTTCGGGAGCGTGGAGAGGAGCAGGTCTGCCGCGTATTTGGAACGCGAGTACGTGGCGCTCGGATTCGCGTGATCGTCTTCGCGCCAGCCTTTCGGATCAGGCGATGGGCCGTAGAACACGCAGCCGGACGCGAGGTGCGTGAGGTGCGCGCCGCGTTCCTGACACGCTTCGGCGAGGATGAGCGGGCCGATGGTGTTCGACCGGTACGTCGCGAGCTTGTTCGATTCGCACCAGTCCACGTTCGGCGTGCCCGTCTTCCCGGCGGCGTTCAGCACGTAGTCCGGCTGATGTTCGTCCAGCGCCGCGCGGACGTCTTCCGCATCATCAATGCGTGCGGTGGACAAGACGGCGTCCGGCAACGCGGCCTGGAGTTTTTCTCCCAGGAATCCGGGGCCAAAGATGAGGACGCGGCTCATAACTGGCACAGACTGTGACACGACGAGACGTTTTTTTCAACGGTGCCCGTAGGGGCGGGCCCGCGTGTCCGCCCCGATCGTTCCGACTCATCCTGTTCGGGGCAGACACATGGGTCTGCCCCTACACTGATCCGCGAGTCCTACAAATACAAAAAACACCGCCCGGTTCGTACCGAGCGGTGCTGTAGATGTCGCCTTGGACCGGACCGACACCACACGCGCGGCACGTGGGTGTTATTCGAGCGGTGTAATGCAGGGTTCGTTCAAAAGCCACCGGTAGAGTTCGAAGGTGCAGGAATACATGGATGCGGCAGACTGCTCTGACCGACGGATGTCTGTGACATACATATCCTTGAAGACAAGGCAGTACGGAACTTCAGGATCCGGAAGGCCGGACGTATGAAGCCGCTTCTGCATTTGCTGCAGATAGTAGAATTCAACGGGAACGGGACGGTCGGTTCTCCGCTGGGTAATGGTCCAAAGAACAAATCGCCATCCGGGCGGCACGCCGCGCGACGACCACCATTCCTTTAATTGCGACGCGAGACGTTCGTCTTGCAACACGAGAATGATCCTCGGTTCCTCGATCGAGGAATACTCGTGGAATTGGTAGGCGTTGTCTGCCAACCGCCAATCAATGACCTCGGTCCCGCATCTTGAGCTCTCCGGCACCTCTGAATCAGGCAGAGGCTCCGCTTCGGAATTCACGTGTGTGACAGTCGTGGGCGGGGTACCGCGTGCTGCTCCGCCGCATCCCGTGATACCGATGATCAATAGTGACGAAAGTGTCCTTACCATTTCATCCTCCAAAGCGAGTTATTCAGCAGGAACGTAAAGATGTCAAGCGCTATTGCGTCCCCAGTACGGGAACCCATGTCACACATATCTGAAATAATAAACACCGCCCGGTTCGTACCGAGCGGTGCCTTGCGAGACGCTATGACGGTCGGAGCACGCCGAGTGCTACGAGCCGCGACACACAGACGTGAAGGAACGAGTCGTCGTTCTTCATGAGAAAGCCCTCCGGCCCCCACAGGTCGCGAACTGGAACCAGGAGCGGGCCCATACGCATTTCGTAGGGATCGGGATTCACGCACTCCCCTTCGCGGACCTTCGATCCGGCCGCGGCGTTCACCACGGCGGCGAACACGTACGGGCGGTTCGGGGTCATGCCCCTGTCCACGAGGATCCGTCCGAGATTGAAGATCGACGTGACATCGAGGGAATCGATCCCGGCCTCTTCCTTGAGCTCCTTCTCGAAGCGCGTGAGGATTCCGCGGACGCCCGCGTCGTCCGGTTCGGCGAAGCCGCCAAATGCGTCGTACTCGTCAGCGCCGACCGCGAAGCTGAAACCGCGTTGGCACATGATGTGCGTGATGTCGCCGTTCGCGTTCGCGAGGAGCAAGACGCCCTTCACCCCGCTCGCCTCGCCCTGCTTCCAGATGAAGTACTGGTAGGCGTAGGCGATCGAGGGATCGTCGATCTTCGCGACCGTGAAGTTCACAAGCATCCCGAAGATCCGCCCGTCAGGGATGAGGAGATCCTTCAACGCAACGAGGCGCACGCCGCCTCCTTCCATCGGCCGCTGTGCCAGGTGGGCGAGGAAGCCCGTGCAATCGTCGGACATCGAACGGAGCCGATGTTGTATCGTCACGTCCGAGGCCTGGAACCAAGGTTGGTTCTCAATTCGTCCCATCACGTCTTTGCGATCCATTCTTTTCTACCTTTCTCAAAGGTCCGATGTGCCCGCGTTGTAGCACAGAAACCCCATTTGTCAACTGGTCCACATCGGCTCATCCTATCTCCATGGCGCGACACCTTTCGGTCGGGATCGACGAGGCCGGGCGCGGGTGCGTGATCGGTCCGCTCGTGGTTGCATGCGTCGCGGCGGACGAGGCGGACCGCAAGTGGTTTTGGACGAACAACGTGCGCGACTCGAAGATCGTGCCACCGAAACAGCGCGACGAGCTCGCGAAGAGGATCAAGGACCGCTGTTGGTTCGAATTGCGTGTGGCACACCCGCTGGAAATCGACGAAGCGGTGCGCGACCGGTCGAGGACGCTGAACGGACTCGAGCTTGAGATCATGGCCGACCTGCTCCGCGAATTCCGCGACGAGTATCCGGAACGGGACGCGCTCGCGCTCGTGGACGCACCAAGCATCAACGCGCAGGGGTTTTTAGAAAAGCTGTACTCCGCGAGCGGCTGGGACGACATGGAGCATCTCTATGCGAAACACGAGGCGGACCGGACAGACAGGACCGTGGCCGCGGCGTCCATCCTGGCAAAGACAGAGCGCGAGCGACTGATCGCCAAGATTAAGAATGAATGCGGCGTGGACTTCGGTAGCGGCTACTGCCACGACGAACGGACGATCAATCATCTGCAGACCGCGCCCCAGAATGCGACGTACGTCCGGTGGACCTGGGCGACGGTACGTCCCCAGCCGTTGCTCAAATGAGGGCCCGGTGCTTAACTATCCGCCATATGAAACGTCTCCTCTGTGCGACTCTCTCATTGATCACGTTCGCGCTCCCCGTTGCGACGCACGCCGCGACCCCGCCGGCCCTGCTCCACTGGACCGCGCCCATGAATGGCATGAACTCGTACACCTACTGGTTCGACCCGAACGGCGGCCGCTACTCGTTCTTGTCGAACGCCGCGGTATCGAGCTGGTTCCCGGACGCGTCTTCGCGTGTCCAGGAGGTCCCGGTCGCGGAACTCGCCGTAATCCCGCTCAAGGGGACGATGTCGCACAAACCGGCCGCCCGACTCGTGCAGTTCGCGTCCTCCCCGCGCATCTACGCCGTGAGCCGCTACGGAATGCTCCGCTTGCTCACCACGGAAAACGTAACCGCGGCGCTCTACGGCGCGAACTGGAAGTCGGGCGTGGACGAACTCTCCGTGGCCGACTACCCCGTGTACCGATTCGCGAGTCCGGTGACCGATGAGGCTGAATTCGATCGCGACGCCTACCTCGCAGCGACGCCGACGCCGACGCAAAACATTCCCGCCGCCAAACCGCCTGAAACATTCGAAGCGTCGGTCCTCCTCCAGACGGACACAACGTCTGCGCTCGTCGGCAGGACCATGACGCTCACGGCGACCGTAGTAAACCCGCGGACGTCCTGGCAAAACCTCACGCTCCGCTTCTACGACCAGGCGGGCCAGGTCCTGAAGACGTGCAAAGGGACGGTCGGTTGCAGCCACTCGTTCGACGCGACGGGACCGCTCGGCGTCCAGTCGTACACAGCTCGCGTGTTTAACGAATTCGACCAGGCGGTGGCATCGAACCCCGTCTCGGTCTATGTGGCGAACCCGCAATAAAAGGATGTAACAACCTGTGACCGAATGCGGTAGAATGGCTGCGTACGTATCTTATTCATTCTCATTCACAGACCCCTATGAAAAAGAGCATTGCTCTCCTCACCGTGACATCCCTCTCCTTGTCACTCGTGACCCCGCTCGCCGCTTTCGCCGAAGAAGCGTCTGCGACGACGGACACGGCCGCCACGTCCGTAACGACGCCGGCGCCAAAACCGTGCGACGACCGTACGGCGACCGCCGAAGCCAATCTGGCCAAACGACGGGCCGATGCCGATGCGCGTCTCGCCGAGCGTCGGACGGAGGCGGATAAGAAACTCCGCGAACGCTTGTCCGAAGCCGAAGCGCGCCTCGCCAAGTACCGCGCAGATGTGGATGCGCGTTGGCTGAAAAATCGAGCGGCCCGTGACGCGTACGGCTACAAGAGCGACGCCGCGAAGGCCGCCTTCGCCGCGTACCGCGCCTCGCTCGACACGGCCCTTGCCACGCGCCGCACAGCGATCGATGCCGCGCTCGCCGCGTACCGCACAACGCATGAGTCGGCGCTCGCCACGCGCAAAGCGGCCGTGGACGCCGCGCTCGCGGCACGCCGCGCTGCCGTAGACGCAGCCCTCGCAACATGGAAGCAACGCTGCTCACTCGAAGGCGATGCCCGCCGTGAAGCGAACAAGGCGTTCTATGCCGCACTCGAAGCCGCTCGGAAGACCTTCCGGACTTCGCTCGACGCCGCGCAGAACACCTACAAGGCCGCGATGGACCCGGCACGCGACACCCGCAAAGCCGCCGTCCAGGCCGCGCAGGACGCCTACAAGGCAAGCGTGAAGACGGCGCGTGAAACGCTCGACGCCGCCCTCAAAGCCGCGCGAGGCACGACCACACCGTAAAAGTGGAATCAAAAAAACCCCCGCCATAGGCGGGGTTTTTTTGTTATTTCCGTTGGGTGAGTCGCCTTGACACCATGGTTGATTTATGATGTACTGGCAAGCCCAAAAAAAGGGCGCGTTCCTTCAACCAACAACAAGGAGATGGCGTTCGTGTCATCCGATCAACTGCAAAATGTCTGGCTCGCAAACGTCAAGCGAGCATATGACGAGGTCTACCAGCGCTACCACGTGACTGCCGAGAGTGTGCCACATCAGCTGCCGCTCCGATGGCGCCTGGTCCGCATGGAACGGGCCATGCAGCTCATCCATGACGACAAGGCCATTCGCGGCATGTGCATCACGTGCGGAGATCTCGTACCTGAAGCGCGACTGCTCCTCTTCCCCGAGTCCGTGTGGTGCGTTGCGTGCGTCGGTGCATATGAGACCGAACGCAGAGGCGACGGCAAGTACCCGTGGAAGCTTCGGCCTGATGTACCGGCGGTGGTGCGATGACGCTGCAGGACGACCTGCTCACACTCGCCCGCATTCTTCCTGGTCCACTCGACGGTGCGCTTGAACATGACGAGGATCATCGTCTCAAGATATCGAGCGCATTCCGCATGCCGGGTGGATTCGGCGATGGTGTACACTACCTCCGCCTGATGAAGTTCATCACGAACCTGAGCCGGATCTATGCGACGTCTATACGCCGCATCGATCACCAGATCGTGTTGGACGAACCGGGACTCACCTGCGACATCGAGGACCACATCGGTCGCGAGCGCGCCCATGCGGACTGTATCGCCCAGAACCTCACGAACTTCCTCGCCGCAAGTCAAGACGACACCACACGTCGCGTGCTCCTGCTTGGAGCCATCCTGTCGCACAACCAAGATTGGCAGTTCGATCAGGACTCGTACGTCCTGGCGATCCTCCCGCCAGTCTCATAGACCGCTCAACGCACCCAGCGTCGAGCGGTTTCTTTTTTACGCCGCCTTCCCCTTTTCCCAAGGCTGCACGACGTCGATCAACACACGCAGGCCCATGTCTTTAAAAAACGTGGGATCCTCCTTCGCCCGGATCTTGTTCAAGATCTTGAGGGGGCGATGGATCCCCATGATGTTCCTGGCCGCTTCATGATAATTCGTCTTCAGATCGAAATCCGACGGATACGCCTCCACGATGTACACGAACGGCGGAGGGTTACCCGGATTCCCGAAAACGACGTCGTCATATGTGTACCACGTCCAGCCGGACTCCGGCATGCCGAGCGGCAGGTTCGGGACGGCTTCCGATGTACTCCCCGGTGTAATGACGGCATCTGGCCGCATGTCATGCGTCGATGCATGGAACGCGAAAAACCGCTGACTCCCACCCTTGGCCATATATGCCTGCAAGATCTCGATCGGGACGAGATCCGTATCGATATCACCAGACTCCTCCGCGTCCTGTACGTTTTTCTTGAGCTCTGGGTACGTGTCGAGTTTGATATGCGGCGCTTTGAGGTACGTGAGGAGGTTTTCGGGAGGAATACTGTTCAGGAGGTACCGTCGGTATGCGTCGCGGACATTCTCCGGAGCATTCGTCACGTCCTCCGAGACGATGGCGAGCGACTCCTCATCCGGGACATACTGTCTCAAGAAAGCGATGAATCGCGCGTAGGAACGGTCTTGTTCCCGACCGTACAGACGACGAACGATATTGAACTTATCCGGCAAGGACAAACGCTTCAGCACATCCTCCTCAAGGATGCCGTCTAGCTGTTCATCGAGCCACCCATTGAGCTTCTCGCGTTCTCGAGAACGTTCCGGATTTTTCTTTGGGCTTTTTTCTGTGTTCATCATATATTTCTGCCAGTGTAGATAGCGAAACAGACCCCCGCAAGGGTCTGTTTCATGTGGTAGGCCCACCTGGGCTCGAACCAGGAACCGCCGAGGTATAAGCTCGGAGCTCTAACCAATTGAGCTATGGGCCTAGGAGCCGAGGAACAAAGCCGAAGGCTTTGATTCCGAGGCGACGACGGCTCATATCGAGCGAGGCCCGTCCGACGGGCCGAAGCGAAGATATGGGCCTAGGATCGTCAAACTACAGCATAACAGACCTCGCAGCAATACTCGACGCAACGGGCCCGTTCCGGCATCATACGCCCATGTCTGACACGTGGACCGCGAAATTCGCGGATGAAAAGAAACGGCTCGACGTTTTCCTTGCGGAGAAGGTCGCGGGGTTGTCGCGCGCGCAGGCGAAGAAACGGATCGAAGCAGGCGAAGTGACCGTGAACGGAAAAATTGTCTCGGCGCATTATTTTTTAAAAGAAGGCGACGTGATCACCGAGAACCGGGAGCCGGGAACCGGGAGCCGGAAAAAAGTCCTCGATCGGATCCCGGCTCCCGGTTCCCAGTTCCCGGTTTCAGACCTCCACATCCTCGAAGAGTCCCCAGACTGGATCGTGGTCTACAAACCAGCCGGTGTACTCATGCACCCTGACTCACAACACCCAGACGGGACGCTGATTGACTCCGTGATCGCCCATGCGCCCCAGGTCGTAAAAATCGGTGAAGACCCGATCCGCCCGGGCATCGTGAGCCGTTTGGACAAGGACGTGAGCGGACTCGTGGTGATTGCGAAGACACAGGATGCGTTTGAGAACCTGAAGAGACAGTTCGCCGAGCACTCGGTGACGAAAGAGTACCTCGCGCTCGTGCACGGCGAGGTGCCAAAAGACGAGGGCGACCTGAAATTCCGCATCGCGCGTTCAACGTCCAAAGCGCGCATGTCCGCGCGGCCGGAAGGAAGCGACAGCGGTCAGGCGGCCTGGACGCACTACGAAGTCGTGAAGCGCTTCCGCGGCGCGACGCTCCTGAAGATCGAGATTTTGACCGGGCGCACGCACCAGATCCGCGCGCACCTCCACGCGTTCCGACACCCGGTAATCGGCGACCCGCTCTACAAACAGCGGCTACCGGATCGGAAGCTCATCGCGCCGCGCGTGCTCCTCCAGAGCGTCGCGCTTGCGTTCAACGACCCGAAGACCGGTGCACGTCGGTCGTTCCGGCTGGACCCAGACCCTGAGTTTCAGAATGTCATGTCAACCCTATGATTATTTCGATCTCCGGCGTTCCGGGTTCCGGGAAGACGTCGGCCGCGAAAATTCTGGCGGAATCGCTCGGCATGAAATTCTATTCGATGGGCGGGTTGCGCGAGAAAATGGCGCTCGAGCGAGGCGTGACCATCGACGAACTGAACGCCCTCGGAGAATCCGATCCGACCACGGACACGTCGGTTGACGAGTACCAGCGCGAGCTCGGGACGAAGGAAGACGGGTTCGTGATCGAGGGGCGCTTGTCCTGGCACTTCATCCCCCGCTCCTTCAAGGTCTTCCTCGACTGCGACCCCAAGGAAGCCGCGCGACGGGTCTACGGCGCGCAACACGCCGGGGAACGGCGCGACGAAGACGCCCACGCAACCGTCGACGCGACGCGCGCCTACCTCGACCGCCGCATCGCCTCGGACGTCCGCCGCTACCGGGAGTACTACGGCGTGGATTACCGCGACCACGGGCACTACGATCTCATTGTGGATACGACGCCGTTCAAGGGACCGGAAGAGACGGCGCACGCCATCCGAGACGCGCTCCGGGAGCGCGGACTCACACGGGGTTGACGAGTCGCCCAGCCTCCGTTATTCTCCCCGCACTTCTATGGCCGAAACACAGAGCTACACAACCCTGTTGCCGGACCTCGTCCGCACGGGCATGCAGATACGCGTCCACCACAAGGTGTTGGAACCGAACGCGAAAGGCGAGATGAAAGAACGCATCCAGGTGTTCGAGGGCCTCGTGTTGACCGTGCGCGGCGCTGGCGTGAAGAAATCCATGACCGTGCGTAAAGTGTCGGACGGCGTGGGCGTCGAGAAAATCTACCCGATCCACTCGCCCACCATCGCCAAGCTCGAATTCGTGAAGCAATTCAAAGTCCGCCGGAAAAACATCGGCTTCGTGCGCGACACGAAGAAACGCCTCAAGGAAGTGAAGGCTGCCTGACCGCGCCTTTACTCGAGACCTTTGTCGTAATCAATCGAGTTGACGCTGTTCCGCACCACGTCCGGAGCGTAATCGAAACCATACTCAATGGGCCACCCGAACGTATAGTTGACGTAGAAGGCCTCATTGATGTCATCCACTTTTGTATTCCACTCGAGCCCGTACATTCCGCGTGCCGCTTCTTCCGTCTTCACCCATCGAAGTGTGCCGCCGCGTGACACGGCATAGGTTTTCACATCGGTCTGGAATTTCACCATTTTGACGCCCGGGTGGTACGTCACGTTCCCCCCGATCGGAATGAGTGACATCTGATCTCCCGGAATGATCTGCACCTTCGAGAAATCCGGGTACCAGGTGAAGAAGCACTTATCGTTCGGGAACACGTACCGCTTCCCGTTCTTCGCGTAGTAGTATACGGCCGTATCGGGCTGCGTGGACAAGTCGCCGTCATCCGCCAATTTGATGAGGTCGCCCGTCACGAGTGGGAAGCTCAAGCCGCCGCTCCAGGCGATGGTCGCCGTGGATGTAAGCGGTATCCCGTTCGCCGTAGCAGAGAAGACCGACGTACCGTCTTTTAGTGAAAACACACGGAAGTACGCCTTGCCGAACATGTCGGTGGTGGAGTGCTCAATTCGAATCTCGTCAATGCTCCCGCGGGACGACGTTAGCGTGACAGTGGCGCCCACGATCGACCCAAGGTTCGTATCTTTCAGGGCTACGACCACCCGAGCATTGTCGATGCCATCGGCGTTGAGCGCCGTCTTCTCAGCCGCGACTTTCGACGTATTCTGGTCCAAGGTCGCCGCATAGACTGCACCCGGAAGGATGAGACTGAACGTGGCGAGGACCGTGAGCAGGCGTTTCATAGGATGAGGGGCATTGTACATGCTACAAACCTAAAACCCTACAGCACCTCTTTCAAATACTCGCCCGTGAACGATTTCTTGTGCTTCGCGACCGCCTCGGGGGTCCCTTCGCACACGACCTCCCCGCCTTTGGCGCCGCCTTCAGGCCCCATGTCGAACACCCAGTCTGCGCTCTTGATGACGTCCAGATTATGCTCGATCACGAGGATCGTGTTGCCTTTGTCTACCAGGGCCTGGAGCACGATGAGCAGGCGCTTGATGTCGTCGAAGTGGAGACCAGTCGTGGGTTCGTCCAGAATGTAGAGGGTCCTGCCGGTCGCGCGACGGGAGAGCTCGGTGGACAACTTGACGCGCTGCGCTTCGCCGCCGGAGAGCGTCGTGGCTGGCTGGCCGAGTTTCACGTAGCCCAAACCGACCTCATGCAGGACGGACAGTTTTTCATAGATGAGCGGCTGGTCCACGAAAAAGCGGCGCGCTTCTTCCACGGTCATTTCGAGAACGTCTGCGATGTTCTTGCCGCGCCAGTGGATCTCGAGCGCTTCCTGGTTGTACCGCCGACCGTGGCACTCGGTGCATTCCACGTACACGTCCGGGAGGAACTGCATCTCAATTTGGACGTACCCGTCGCCGGAACAAGCCTCGCAGCGCCCGCCGCCTTTCACGTTGAAGGAAAACTTCCCGGCATCGAACCCGCGCATCTTCGCCTCCGGGATCTCGGCGAACAGGTCGCGGATCACGGTGAAGACGCCGGTGTACGTGGCGGGATTGCTCCGCGGCGTCCGCCCGATTGGCGACTGATCGACGCTGACGACTTTGTCCAGGTGATCGATCCCGTCGATCTTCTTGTGCGCGCCCGGCAGGTCTTTCGCGCCGTAGAAGTGGGCGGAGAGAGCGCGGCCCAGAATGTCGAGCACGAGCGTGGACTTCCCCGACCCGGACACGCCCGTCACGCACGCGAAGAGGCCGAGCGGCAGCTTGAAATCAACGGACTTCAAGTTGTACTCCGTCGCCCCTTTCACCGTGAGCGACTTCCCGTTCCCCTTGCGCCGCTGTTTCGGAACGTCGAGCGACTTCCGTCCGGTGAGATAGGCTCCGGTGGACGACTCCTTGTTCCGCTTGATGTCCGCGAGCGTCCCTTCCGCGATGATTTCGCCACCGTACTCTCCCGCGCCCGGGCCCACGTCGACGACGTGGTCTGCCGCTTCCATCACGGCCTGGTCGTGTTCCACGACGATCACCGTGTTGCCCAGGTCACGCAGACGCTTCATGGTCGAGATGAGCTTGTCGTTATCGCGCTGGTGGAGACCGATGGACGGTTCGTCGAGAATATAGATGACGCCGGACAATTCCGACCCCAGTTGAGCCGCGAGCCTTACGCGCTGCGCTTCTCCGCCCGAGAGCGACATGGCCGACCGGTCGAGCGTGAGGTAGCCCAGGCCCACGTCAATCAAATTGACGAGACGACGTTTGACCTCGTTCGTGATCTGGTCGACGACGATCCGTTCGCGCTCCGTGAATCCGTGCGCATCGGGTTTCCGTTCCGTCGAGATACGGATGATCTTCGACGGCTTGACCTTCAAGGGACCCCGGCCGAGCCCGTCGAACCAGGAGAACGCGTCTTCCAGGCTCAACCTCACGAGGTCCGCGACGCTCTTCCCCGCGACCGTGACGAGGAGGGCTTCCGGACGGAGCCGCTTCCCCTCGCAGACCGGGCAGGTGAGCACGCGCATGTACGACTCGATCTCCTTCTGGACGTACTCGGAATCGGTCTGTCGGTACTTGTCCTCGAGCATGGAGAGGATCCCCTCGAACGCGAGGGTCTTCCCTTCCACGTCGTACGTCTCGTCGCCAGTCCCTTCGAGGATCATGGTGACGGCTTTGGCCGGGAGCTTCCCGACCTCTTCATGGATCGAAAAACCGTGTTTCGCGCCCACGGCTTCGAGCAGTTTCAAGTGCGATGTCTGGTTCCCGGCGATGCGCGTCCAGGGCTTGATCGCACCCTGCGCGATCGTGAGGCGGGGATTCGGGATCACGAGGTCCGGTTCGAGGACCAGCTTTGTCCCGAGACCCGTACACGCGGGACACGCGCCGTGCGGCGAGTTGAAGGAAAAGAGGCGCGGTTCGAGCGTTGGAAGCGACCTATTGCAGGTTGGACAAAACAGCGACTGCGAGTAGAGCGTCTCGTCCAGCGTCCGTTCGTCCAAGACCGTAATGAGCCCGTTTCCGAGATCGAGCGCCGCCTTCACGAGCTCGAGGAGGCTCTCGATCACCATGGTCGTTTTTGCTTCGAGTTTGCCCGTCACCACTTCGATCGTGTGCGGTTTGGTCTTGTCCGGCTTCACGCGCAGGAGCTCGTCGATGTCCACGAGCGTGCCGTCGTACCGCACCTCGTGGTACCCCGCGTTCTGCGCGGCCTGGAGCACCACTTTGTGCTCCCCTTTCTGCTCGCGGACCATGGGTGCCAGGAGCACGAGGTCGGTCTTCGCGGCCTGTGCGAGAATCTTGTCCGCGATTTCTCGCGGTGACTGTTCCGCGACCGGCTTCCCGCACATAGGGCAGTGCGCGCGCCCCGCCCGCGAGAAGACGAGGCGGAGGTAGTCGTAGATCTCGGTGACGGTCCCGACCGTGGAACGCGGGTTGTGGGACGAAGACTTCTGGTCAATGGCGACGGTCGGACTCAAACCGCTGATCTCATCCACGTCCGGCTTGTCCTGGAGTTCCAGAAATTGCCGCGCGTAGCTCGAAAGACTCTCCATGTACCGGCGCTGTCCCTCGGCGTGGATCGTGTCGAACGCGAGGGACGACTTGCCGGATCCGGAGAGCCCCGTGATGACGATGAGTTTGTTTTTTGGCAGCGCGAGACTGACGTTTTTCAAATTATGCACGCGCGCGCCGCGGATTGAAATGTGTGAGGTGGCAGACATGAGTCTCGCTTGGTCTCCGGCTCCCCTCGAGGCCGAAGACGTAGTGGCGGCGAGACTATCATAACTTGTCGGCAAGGGCAAGAGCCAACCCTGACACCCCAATTCGGGTTCTCGTGTTACATCGTCTTTTTTTCGTATGACGGCCTTTCTTCGACTGGCACAGCCTCTCCCGCCCCGCCACCTCCCCCGCAAAACTTCGTGCCAGGATCGTCGGGAGCGTTTTCATTTGAGAGGGAGAAGTTGCAGGTAATCGGCGACCCCTTGATCGCGCTGTCCAGCTCGTCCTTGGTCCAAAAATTTGATTTCTGCGGGTCATCGAGGAATTTGCCCGATTTCACGCCGCACACGACCGCGTCCGCGTAGTCAGCGATGTCCGACCCGAAGCCGCCGTTCGTGTACCCGTCGAATTTCCCTTTCCCGCAGTTCCGTTTGGAGAGAACCGCGCTGTCGTCCACCCCGAAATTCTCGTTGATGTCGAGTCCGAGCACGAACCCGCGCAATCCGCCGGAGCCGCAGTCCGCGACCGCCTTCGCGATATCGAGCGGCGTCACAGGCAGCCGAAACGACGCGCGTCCGATGTCGTCATCATCCGTCTTCCCCTGACTGGTACTCCGTCCGACTTTTCCGGGAGTCGTGGGCCGGTAGCCGGACAGGTTGTCGGCGACCACCGACGCGTTATCCGTCTGGGCGGAGTTGCAAAACGCGACCAGCGTGACTTCTGACGGGAACTTCTTATCAATGTAATCAATGGTCCCGGCAAAGACGGCGTTCCCGCACACGCGCTTGTCGCTCGCGACCCCCACGCACCCCGGGTTGGTCGCGTCGGCGCACGAGCTGCACGCTTCGCCGGGCTGTTCGCATTTCGATCCTTCGCACGTGGAACCGGTGGCGTCCTGCACCCAGTAATCCGTCCCGCAGAGCGTATCCGCCGCGGCTGTTTTGAAATTCTTCGGGTCCTTCGCCACCTCCGCGTACGGCGTGATGTTCGGCTTGACCCCGGCCGCGGCCGTCTTCATGTTCCCGAGGTCTTTGCAGTAGGTCGAACTGATGAACTGCACCGTGTTCACCATGGGAACACGAATGGGATTCAGCCGCGTCGTGGCCGGATTGATCGTGCGGAGGATGAGGTTCGCTCCCAGAATGAGCAGGAACCCCATGATCGCATCAACCATGTACGTTTTTCCCTTGCTGATTTGAGGGAGGGCCGTCCCCAGTAGGTACAGGAACGCGCCCCACACGAAGGCGGCCGTGGCGGCGGTAAATCCGATGGCAATCAGGTACCGATATGCAGCGATCACGTAATTATTGAACCCTTTCACTTCGGTCACGGAACCGATCGCCACATTCAGCGTCAGTGTCGGCTCTTCCGCGTAACAGCGGCCTTTCCCCCCCGTGCATTTATCGTACGCTTCGTAGATGCCGCGTTGGGCCGCGCACTCGTCCGGCCGGAAACAGGTCGTGTCTTCCAGCGAAACGCCCGCCTGCGACCCCGGCGCCCCCGTGAGCGCTTGGCGCGAAACGGGCGGCAGCGCGCCCGCGCACTTCTGGGCGATCGGATTCGGTTTGCATTTCAGAAGACACTGCTCGTAGGTCAGGTCTTCGGCCGTGCGGAACGGCGTGCCGGCCGGTTTGCCTTTGCAGGGTTCAAACGTCGCATTCTCCGGACACCCGCAGTAGCAGGTTCCGAGGAAGTACCCCGGGGGGACTCTCTTGGAGTTCGTGGACCAATCCGCGCGCAGCCAGTCGAGCGCAAGGGGTTCTCCCAGTCCTTGCTTCAGCTGCACGTTGCCGCCGGCCTGTTCGTACCGGAGGCTCCAGTACTCTTCGATGCCTGCGTATTTCTTCGCCGTAAGATATCCCGCGATCCCGCCGACCACGGCTCCGGCCAAGCCGCCCGCGGCAAGCCCGGCGCCCGAACCGGCGAGTGCCCCTCCGGTGCCCGCGATCGTTCCGGGCGCGTCACGGCACGAGAACTCCGTCCGAACGCAATCATCGCCGAAATTCTTTTTGCTTTCCGTGCAGAACGTCGGACCGAACTTTCGCAGTTCCGCCACCGCGCCCAGCACGGCGTCGTGCGATGCCTCTGCGGCGCGGGCCAGGGTCGGCGCAACCGCCGACGCGAGGAGGGTGACGGCGACGATGGACCGGACCATGAACGATGATCTCATACTTACTTCGGGAGCCGGTCGAGGAACGCGGTCAGGATCGCCGTGAGCCGCTTCTCGTCCAGCGCGCCCTCAAACTTCATGCCATTCACGAAGAACGTCGGCGTCCCCTGCACCCCCGCATTCCGGCCCACCGTGACGTCGTCCTTGATTTTATCCCGATAGCGGCCTTTGGACACGCACGCGTCGTAGTCGCGAACGCGCGCTCCCGCGAGCTCCGCCTTCGCGCGGAGGTCTTCGGACGATTGCATGTCCTGTTCCGCGAAGAGGAGCTCATAGAACCTCCAATATGCGTCCTGACTCTGTTCAAGCACGCAGTTCGCGGCGAGCGCGCTCTCCACGGCCGTGGGGTGGAGTTCGGGGATCGGAAAATCGCGAATGAACATGCGGACACGGTCGCCCATGGCGAGCATCACGCGGCGAATCGGATCAGCTGACTTCTTGCTGAATGGGCACTGGTAATCGAGGAATGCGACCACGGTCACGCGCGCGTCCCGCGATCCGAGTTCCGGCGCCAGGCCCGTCGGGGGGAGACGCGCCAGGTCCTCCCTCGTAACGCTCGTGTTCGCAATGGTCTTCGAGATGCTCGCCTCGAGGTGCATTTCCCGGATATTCTTCTGGGTCCCGCTCTTGATGTTGCCATAGTAGACCGCGACCTGAACCACGAACCACGTGACCGGCGGGACAACGACGATCGCGAAGATGACGAGCAACCACTTCAAAAATCGTCGTGGTCGGCGTGGCGTTGACGGCGTGTCGGACACCATGCACCCATACTACCATGCGTCCGCGCGATCAGCATTGACCAAACTCCTTCTCTCGAGTACCTTCTTTCTACTCCATATGCGCCAGTTCCTCCTCCCCATCATCCAGATTTTCCTGTCCGTCCTGCTCGTTGCCGCCATCCTGCTCCAGCAGCGCGGATCGGGCCTCGGATCGGCCTTCGGCGGCGAAGGGAACGTGTTCCGCACCAAGCGCGGCGTCGAGAAGATCCTGTTCTACGCCACGATCGGCGTTGCCGTGCTATTTTTTGCAAACGCGATCCTCACGGTTTTCCTGGCCTGAACATCGGTCATGAGCGGTCTCGTCAAAACAATTCAAGATCGGATCCGGAAGGTCTTCTTCTGGCATGAGAGCGGAAAAACGTCCGCTGAGTTTATTCCCGAACCCGTGCATGACCACGCGCTCGTGTTGAACGTTGCGAAACCGCGCCGCGTCCCCCGTCTCCGGCAATTCCGATACGCCGGTCGGCTCCTCACGGAGAAGGAACGGCGGATCGTCCTCATCGCATCGCTCGTCTTCACGCTCGCGCTCGCCGCTACGGCTTGGAGCGTGGCGACGAACCGCCTCATCACGGTTCCCGCGTCCGGAGGAAGCATCGTCGAGGCGATCATCGGTTCGCCGAAGTACCCAAATCCCCTCTACGCCGCCACGAACGACCCGGACGCCGACCTTGTGGCGCTCGTGTACGCCGGACTCTTCCGGCGCGTGGACGGCTCCACGGTCGTCCCGGATCTCGTGGAACGGTTCGAGTGGTCGCAGGACGCGAAACGCCTCACGCTCGTCCTCCGGACGGATGCGCGGTTCCACGACGGCATTCCGCTCACGAGCGATGACGTGGCGTTCACCATGAATGCCGCGAAAGATCCGGCCTGGCGGAGCACGTACGCCGGGGCGCTCCGCGGCATGACGTTCGAACGCACGGACGACCGGACAGTCGTGGTGACGCTCGACCGGCCGGACGTGACCGTTCTCGACACGCTCACCTTGGGCATCCTCCCCGAACACGTGTGGCGCGACGTCCCGCCGGGATCCGCTCCGCTCGCCGATGCCAACGTGCGGCCGATCGGCGCCGGTCCGTTCCGGGTCCGCTCGTACCGGCGTGACACGAAAGGTTCGATCCTCGCCTACACGCTCGACCGGAACAACCGCACCCATGGACTGAAGCCGTTTTTGAAACAGATCGAGCTCCGGTACTTTCCGGACCGCGACCAGGCGGAAGAGGCCCTCCGGGGTGGACAAGTGGACACCCTCGCGTTCGTACCGGGCCCAATCATGAAACGACTTGGAACGAATGAGCGGCTCGCGGCGTCGACTCTCGAGCTCCCGCAGGAAACGATCGTGTTCCTGAACGTGAACGACGGAACGCTGAAGGACGCAAAGGTGCGCCAGGCGCTCTCGCTCGTGGTCGAGCGGAACGACGTGGTGAACGCGCAGGCGGACATCGCGTCGGCGGTGTCGGGCCCGTTCCCGTTCGCGCCGTTCGTCGCAACCACGTCCACGCCCGAAGAACGGCTGGACCGGGCGCGCGCGCTCCTCACCCAGGCGGGCTGGGCAAAACCCGAGAACGGCGACGTCCGGATCAAGGTCCCGCTCCCCAAGCCTCCGCCCGCGTCGAAAACAAAGAAGGCGGCGCCGGTCGCCGCCGCAGCGACCTCGACCGCGGTCATCGCGACGGCGTCCTCGACGCTCTTCACTCTCACGCTCGAAGTTCCAGACGTCCCGGACCTCGTGGCGGTCGCGGACGTGTTGAAGCGCCGTTGGTCGCTCCTGGGCGCGAAAGTCGAGGTGAAGGTGGAAGACCCGGATGCGCTCGCGCGCCGCGCGACCACGGACCGCAATGCGCAGATCCTCATCTGGAACGTCCTGCTCGCGCCGTCGCAGGACCTGTACCCCGTCTGGTGGAGCGGGCAGACGTCCGGACACGGCTTGAATCTCTCGAACCTCACGGACCGGAACGTGGACGACGCGATTGAAGCCACGCGCGAGGCGACGACGACCGCCGGACTCCTTCAGGCGCGCGACCGGCTCGCGACCGTGATCCAGTCACGGTGGCCCGCGATCTTCCTCACGCGTCCCGCCTACGGATACGTGCACAATAAGCGTCTCCAAGGCATGACGTCGCGTCTCCAGCTTGGACGACCGTCTGACCGCTTCAACGACATCGGCAACTGGTACGTGAAGACGGGATGGCGATGGAAATAACAAAACATCCCGGCGATCCGGGACGTATTGATGGTGGGCGAGGAGAGAATCGAACTCTCATGACCTTGCGATCGCTGGCTCCTGAAGCCAGTGCGTCTACCAGTTCCGCCACTCGCCCATGGCGGCGCTACGATACAAGCGTATTGACAAAATGACCAGCGTCCTGTATACTATAATCACAAATTGATGATCCCGTTCTTCGCAAAGCCCTGATATTCAACGGATTGGGACTTTACGAAGGACTTGAACGGGTCATCGCGACAACGCAACCAGTTGATTCCTGATGATTCAGGTGAGTGGTATACGCGTTATAAAATGATCCCTTTCTTCGTTTGAAGCCTGCGGAAGGTCACGGTGGCCCTTAGACGTCCTTTCAATACAAACTACTTATTATTTTTCTTCACTGATTTCGTCACGTTAGTCCACGCAGGAGAGCGGGACGACGGCGAATCAAGACAGAAACGTACGAAAAAACTATGGAAGCAATGAATCCCATCAAACCCCAGCAACCTGGGGGCGGTTCGCGACGTCATCGCCATCGCGGACGGCCACACGGACCGAAGCCGCTCACGACGGGCACGTCCGACGTACATGAAGTGAAGCATACTCCGCTCAAGGAGGGATTTCGTCGTGAGGAAGGACCTCGTGGAGGCGGTGGACGACCTGGCGGTGGTCGTCGTGGCCGGAAGCAGGGCCGGGGCGGTGGAGGCGCGTTCACCTCGCTCCCCCGCATGAGCGCGTTCAAACACCGCCCGTTCCGGAAGACCGGGAAGGACGTGGACGATTTGGACCCGGGCGCGCGCTTGCGTGTGATCGTCCTCGGCGGAAACGAGGAAGTGGGCCGCAACTGCACGCTCCTCGAGTACGGCGACGACATCGTCATGATCGACTGCGGCCTCCAGTTCCCGGACGAAGACATGCCGGGCGTGGACTACATCATCCCCAACATTTCCTACTTGAAGGGCAAGGAACGGAACGTGCGCGGCGTCGTGATTACGCACGCCCACTACGACCACATCGGAGGCATCCCGCACATCATCCCGCGGCTCGGCAATCCGCCGCTTTTCGCATCGGACCTCACGTGCGGAATCATCAACAAGCGCCAGCAGGACCACCAGGGAACGCCGCCGCTCAAGCTTCATTCCGTGAAGTCGGACGACGTGATCCAGCTCGGCGTGTTCAGCGTGGAGTTCTTCGGCGTGGCACACTCCGTCCCCTCGTCACTCGGCGTCATCGTTCACACCCCCTGCGGCATCATCGTCCACACAGGCGATTTCAAACTCGACCCGCAGCCGGGCGCGCAGTCCATCCAGGAGACGGAGAAGATCAAGGCGCTGGGACACAAAAACGTGCTCGCGCTCATGATCGACTCCACGAACGCAAGTCAGCCCGGCCGCCAGCTCCAGGAAATCGAAATTCAGCATAACATCGACGACATCATCAAAAACGCCAAAGGCCGCATCATCATCGGCACGTTCGCCTCGATGATCTCGCGTATCCAGCAGATCATCCTGGCGTGCGAACGGAACGGCCGGAAAATCGCGGTCGAAGGGTTCTCCATGAAATCGAACGTCGCCATCTCCCAAGAGCTTGGGTACATGAAAATTCAAAAAGGGACGCTGATCGAAACAAAGACCGCGCACGACTACCCGCCCGACCGCGTGGCCATCGTGTGCACGGGCGCGCAGGGCGAGGAACGCGCGGTGCTCATGCGCATCGCGAACCGCGAACATCCGTTCATCTCGATTGAGCCCGGCGATACCGTCGTGTTCTCTTCGTCCGTCATTCCGGGAAACGAACGGACGGTCCAGCGCGTGAAAGACACGCTCTACCGCGAAGGCGCGGAAGTGATCCACTACAAGATGATGGACGTGCACGCGGGCGGCCACGCGAAGCAGGAAGACCTGGCCGAAATGCACGACATGGTGAAACCGAAGTACCTCATCCCCATCGAAGGCCACTACTCCTTTTTGTGCGAGCACGCGAAGGTGGCCATCGCGAAGGGATTCCCCGAGGAACGCATCTTCATCGCCGACAACGGCCAGATGATGGAGTTCGACCGCACGGGCGATGGCGTGATCACGAACAAGAAAGTCCCGACCGAATACGTGTTCGTAGACGGCCTTGGCGTCGGTGACGTGAGTCACATCGTGTTGCGAGACCGACAGGAACTCGCAGGCGACGGCATCGTCATCATCGTGGCGGTGATCGAAACGCAGACGGGAAACCTGCTCGCGCTTCCGGACATCATCTCGCGCGGCTTCATCTTCATGAAGGAGCAGCAGGAGCTGATTCAGAACGCCCGCCGCTTCGCGGCCAAGACGCTGAAAGACAGGGACCCGAACTCCGCCGCGAACCCCACCTACCTCAAAGACAAACTCAAAGAAGACATGGGCGAGTTCCTCTACAAAAAGACGGAACGCAGGCCGATGATTTTGCCGGTGATTGTGGAGGTCTGACGCATGAAAAACCCTTGAATCAAACTCAAGGGTTTTTTAGATCCCGTAGGGGCGCACTGCGTGCGCCCCCCTGGCACGCCCTGCCGTGTTCGCGTACACTCTAAACGTATGCCAACCGCCTCACATTCCTACACCGTAGTGTTTGAACCCGCACAAGAAGGGGGCTTTGTCGCGTCGGTCCCGGCCTTGCCGGGGTGCTATTCGGAAGGTGAGACCTTTGAGGAAGCAAAGAGGAATATCCAGGATGCGATCGCAGGATATATCAATGTATTGAAAGAGGACGGCGATGAGATCCCGCGAGAGTCGGCTGAACGGATCGTCGCGTCCGTGAAAGCGCCCGAGCCGGCGTGAGTCGGTATGACGGACCGGCTCCCGCAATTGAAACCGCAGGAAATGATCCGAGCCATGGAACGGCTCGGTTTTGTTGTCCGCAGAACGACCGGCAGCCACGTCATTCTCCGGCATCCCACATCGAAACGATTGGCTTCGATCCCCGTCCACAACCGCGACCTCAAGCGCAGTTTGATGTTTGGGATCTTGAAACAGGCGAACATCGGAAATGATGAATTTCTTGCGTCGTTGTAAAAATGCGAGCGAACGTGGACGCGCATCCGTGCGCCGCGTACACTCTATTCCCGTATGAAATCCCTGTGCCTCTCCGGCGTTCAGCCGACAAATTTCCTGCATGTCGGGAATTACATCGGTGCGCTCAAGCAGTGGGTGGAGATCCAGCACCGGTTTCCCTGTTACTTTTGTATTGTTGACTTGCACGCCATCACGGTGGCGCAGGACCCTAAGCAGCTGCGTGAAAATGTCCTGAACACCGCGGCGACGTACCTCGCAGTGGGGATAGACCCGAAGCGGTCCCACGTCTTCATCCAGAGCGAGGTCCATGAGCACGCCGAGCTCGGGTGGATTTTGGGGACCATCACTCGGATCGCGGAGCTCGAGCGCATGACGCAATTCAAGGACAAGGCCAAACGGCGCGCGGACAATGTGGGCGTCGGTCTCTTCACCTACCCCGCGCTCATGGCCGCGGATATTTTGCTGTACGACACGACGGTCGTCCCGGTGGGCGAAGACCAGATGCAGCACGTGGAGCTCACGCGGACGATCGCGCGGCGCTTTAACACGACCTTTGGCGATACGTTCGTGATTCCGCAAGCCCTCATCCAGAAACAGGGCGCGCGCATCATGGGCTTGGACGATCCGTCGGTCAAAATGTCAAAGAGCGCCACGTCCACCATGAACTACATTGCGCTCACCGACGACGATGACACGATCCGGAAGAAGATCATGCGCGCGGTGACGGACAGCGGGAAAGACATCGTGTACGACCCGGACAAGAAACCGGCGGTCACGAACCTGCTCACGATCTTCCACCACATGACCGGCCGCACGATCAAAGACCTGGAGAATGAATTCGAAGGCAAAGGCTACGGCGACCTGAAAAAAGCGCTGGCAGATGCGGTGATCGCGCACGTGGGACCCATCCGCGACAAGATCGCGGAGTACCGAAAAGACCCGAAGGAACTCATGCGTGTGCTGGACGCGGGTCGGGACGCGGCGCAGGAACTCGCGACTACGAAGATGAAAATTGTGAGGGAGAGGGTCGGGTTGGGACGAGCCTAGTCGCGCTGGAACTTTTTCTGCTTCAGCTCGAGTACGGATTTGGTAATAAAATACTTGGTTCGAGCGACCTCTTCTTCGCTGTACCCGAGAGCCTGATACGCAGTGAAGAGCGTCTTTTCTTTCTTGAAAAGCGCTTGAGCAAAAAATGACAAGGGAAGCGGTCCAGCCGCCTCGCCTCGCGCCTTCAGGATCTCCGTGTGCAACTCGCGAAGCTTCTGCAATACATCACGCTCAGCCTGATAAATCCGATCGCGCGACCGTTCTTCGTCTGACGTCATTCCTTCTCTATTCATTGATTCGATGACTGCTTCCGTCAGCACATCTTGCGTTTCGCTGTCTGAAAAATCAGTAAATTCAGCACCTTTGGATTCACCCTGACTTAACGCGTGGAGCGTTTCGTGCATGAGCGTGTGTTGATTCTTTTTTTGATACATTGGAATTTCAATCGTTCGTGTGCCTGAAAAGTACGCGCCTCCAGAATTTTCCCAGTGTTTCGCAGCATTCAATCCGGTCGTTGCCACCACATCGATCCGATGCTGTGAAGCTCTCGCGCGGATATCGGCTTCGGGCATATCGGGACACTGCGCCTGCACGAGACGGATGGTCGGTTCGAGTATCTCTCGTTCGTACCTCTCTCGTAATCGCATGGAATCGATTTCTGCCAAAATCTGCAACGCCGGACCGAGCGCCTCTTGCGCACGCAGATAATCGCGAACGATCATATTCTCATAATCGGGGATGGACTGCCGTCGTCCCGGACGTTTCGTAAGAACGCCGGATGTGATCGCTTCACTCGCGAGTTTGAGCTGTGTCAGAATCACCCGCTTCGCCGTTTCATCCGCCGGATCAGGCATGCGCGACTCAATGAACATGACGGCATCGGCGATCCTTTCATGCCCGTGTTCTATGACGTCTTCCATTTCACTCATCATGTACGGGTCGATCTCCGCCCGGAGAAAAGACGGCATACTGCGTTGCAATTCCTGTTGCCGATACACTTGCATATCCAACATCCCGGCGAGGAACGGCTCCTCAAGGCTGCCACCGTATTCCTCCAAGACTGCCTTGTGCGCATCAAGCATTCCTTTTGACATTCCATACACCCTGGACGCCCACGCCCCATGTCGTTCCCGTAGTTCGTTCCGGTAGTCGACCGGCTCCAGATTCGTCCGTTGGTCCAGCTCGAGTAACGCATTCGAATCGGTTGGGCAATCACGAAATACAGCTTGTTCAATATTTGCCTGATGCGCCTCGCGCAGCTCCTGCATCACGCTTGCGAATACAGCTTCGATATTTTTCGTGGTCACCGCATCCGGAGCGTCCGTCCCCCACCCGACAGATGCTATCCTGGATTCAAGATCGGTCATAAAGGATTTCGTGTCTGCATACAATTGCTTGTTGGCTTCTATAAACGCATTCTTGGTCGCTTCAAATGCATCGTTCAATTCTTTCGTCGCCTGTTTCGGATCGAGCTCCCCGGCACGTGCCTTTCGGAGCACGCCCGCGATTCGTCGCTGGTACATCCAGGTTGCATCAGACCCCCACTCGCTCACGGACGATTCGTATGCGGCACGGACCTCTTCAGGCGTCTTGGCTGTTTCAAGTTTCTTTTTGACATCGGCGCCTCCTTGCCAACGCAATCGCTCGGGGAACTCCTTGATGAATTCCTCATCGGATTCCTCGGTCGCAACGTCAAATGACTTCCCGACCACGTCAACCTCTTGCTGCAGTTTTAAAAGACCGCCACGGACATCTCCAGAGGTTACGGACTGCAAATCCGCGCCGAGTTGGCCCTGCAGCGTCTCGACGTCCGAGTGGATCTCGCGCTGCATTGCCATAACCTGCCGTTCGGTAGATTCGACGGGTTTTAGGGCTTCTCGGGCTTCAGATGTCGGTTGTTGCTCCTGGGTCATCATGACCCTGACAGTCTACCGTAAATCTCCTTCCGTTTCGCCTCTTCGGCCGCACCTGCGTCTTTACTCAATAATTCCAACCGTCGCTTGCGCAGTTGGACGAGCTTCGTCTTGGCTTCTTTAAATGCTAATTGGACTTTATGAGGGATCATTTTTTTGTATACACCCACGTCCCCACCCAGTCTCCTGGTGGCGGTTCTTCGATGAAGTGTTTCGCCCGTTCGCGCAGGTTCTTCGATGGGACGTCGTTCGGGTGCTTGGACAGAATGGCGTTGCACGAAACGACCACACCCGCGAAGTCGCGCGAAAAATACTGGTCCAGTGCAGCTTCAAAGTCTCTCGCGAGCGTTTTCAGGTCTTTCGACGCGCCGGATGCGATCTCCATGGCTTCGCAGATCAGGACCGGTTCTTTCTTGCCTTTGACCGCGACCTTGTCGAGGCTGCGAACGAGGATCTCTTTGCCGAGTTCTTTCCGGGTCGCGTCCGTGATGATGATCCCCACGCCGTATTCCTTCGTGAGGCTTTCGAGACGGCTCGCCAGGTTCACGTTGTCCCCGATCACGGTGTAGTCAAAGCGCTGCGTGCCGCCCACGTTGCCGACCACCATGTCGCCCGTGTTCACGCCGAGCCCGATGTGGAGGTCGAGCGACCCGAAGGCCTTGGATGCGTTCATCTCCGCGAGCGCGCCCTGCATGGCGACCGCCGTCCGCACGGCCTTGAGCGCATGGTCCGGCTGGTCGAACGGCGCGTTCCAGAATGCCATGACCGCGTCGCCGATGTACTTGTCGAGCACGCCTTCGGACGTGAAGACGATTTCCGTCATCCGGTTCAGGTAGCGGTTCAGGACTTCGACGAGTTGTTCCGGCTTGAGTCCTTCGGAGATGGTCGTGAACCCGCGGATGTCACTAAAGAGAACGGACATCTTGCGACGCTCACCGCCAAGTTTGAGTTTGGACGGGTCCTTCAGAATGGATTCGACGACCGATGACGACACGTAGCGCGAGAATGCGGTCTTGAGCTCGCGGCGTTCGCGTTCGGCCGCGAGGCGCCGTTCGAGCGTGACGCCGGCGTATCCTACGCCGAGCACAAGCGTGGGCCACACCACGTCGACGACCCATCCGCGGTCGAACGCGAGAAACGCGGACACGAGAATGCCGAGCCAGATGCCCGCGAAGATGAGTCCGCTCCACCGGGCGCGGATCTTCGGGATGAGGAAACCGACGAAGAGGCCGAGCGCGAGCAGGATCGCGGCCATGGCCCATGACGGAACGGCCTGGAGCCAGCGCCGCGAGAGGAGCGTGTCCAAGAGCGAGGCGTGGATTTCCACGCCGGGCATGGGCACGCCGTACGACGTGGAGACGATCTGCTCATCGTGCAGGTCCGGGGCCGTGGAACCCACGAGGACGATCTTCCCGTTCAATGCGGACGCGTCCGCGCCGCCCTGCAGCACGTCCGCGGCCGCGATCGTGGTGAAGGTCTGCCGTGAGGGTCCGGGGAAGTTGATGAGCGTGCGGCCGAGCCGGTCCTGCGGGATCGTTTCGATCGCTGGCGCGCGCTCTGCGAGCCGCGCGATCTCGAGGGCGAAGGCGGAGACGGAGGAGGCGCCTTCCGGGTCGCGGACCTGGAGCGGCACGCGGCGAACCACGCCGTCAGGGTCGGGCGAGGGGTTGGCGTGGCCGGTCCGCGCGGCCGCGCCCGCGAGCCTAGAAATGGAAACGACGACTGATTTCGGGTCGTACGTGATGCCGTCGGCGCGGAGGACGAGCGAGAGTTCGATGGGCAAGACGACGCGTGCGGCGTCACGCAGCGATTCGGCGAGCGCGCTGTCGTTCTCATCGTCCTGCGGCTCCGGGAAGTTCACGTCGTACCCGATCACGATCGCTCCCGCATCCTTGAGCTTCCGGACGAGGTCCGCGTGCACCGCGCGGTCCCAGGGCCAGCGACCGATGCGCGTGATGCTCGCGTCGTCAATGGCCACGATGACGATCGAGGAGTCGGGCGCTCGCGGCAGGTAGAACCGGTCCGTGGCGCGGTCGCTCCACGACCCGAGCGCGCCGGAGAGGAAGCCAAGCGCTCCGAGCACACCGACGATGCCGCCCACGAGGAGCGGCCGCATGCTTGACGACGAACGCGGTTTCATTGCTGCACCGTGAGGACAATCGACCCAACGACGGTCTTCCCGTCTTCAGTAAACGTTCCCTCGATATCCGTCGTGACCGTACCGCCCTGCGTTTGCGAGAACGATGCGGTGAAGCTGCTCCCGCTCAACGTCCCGGCCGCGGGGTTGGAGTTCGTGAAGGTCGAAAGGTTCGTCACGAGCTTCTGATAACCGTCGCTGTACTTGGCGTACGCCTGGATTTGCGTGGACGGGTTCTCGTATCGGTCGAGCAGCGTTCCGTTCGTGGACTGGAGGACGAGCGATTGGAGCGTGGCGACGCCCGACACACTCACGGTCGTCTTCGCCGTGTGGGTGGTCCCGTTATCGAAGTAGGCCGCCTGGATCGTGACAGTGCCCGCGACGGTCCCCGTGAACGTGGGCCCGTTCAACCCGCCCTGGCCGTTCACCACGCTAAACGTGGAACGCGCGGTCACGTTGTCCTGGCCGCCGCCCGTCCGCGTGGCGAGGACGGTGAGCGAGGCGGTCTGCCCCACGTTAATCGGGTTCGGTTGGATGAACACGCCGATGGACGAATAGACGGGTGTCCCGGTCGTTGGCGGCGGTTCAGTCGTTGGAGGAGGAACCGTGGTTGGCGGCGGTTCAGTCGTTGGAGGAGGAACCGTGGTCGGCGGCGGAGGCGTCGTGGCAGGTTCGGTTGACGTTGCGACGACGGGCTCCGTGGAGGTCGCGACCGGTTCAGGCGCCGGACCCTGGAGCGATGCGCGGAACCGCGTGCGAACCGCTTCTTCTCTGACTTTGAGCGCAAAAATCTTTCCGGTGAGCGACGCGCGGCGTTCTTCATTCAAGTCCGGGAGGACGGTGGCTGCATCGCGGTCCACGTTTTCAACGCCCGTCTTCGCCGCGTCGAGCGCCGTCCGCGCTTCTTCCAGCATGTTGTCATCGAGAAGCTTGGATGCCTCATTGATTCGAGAATCAATCGCGAGGAGACGCGCGAAGAGAAGCGCCGCGCGGTCTTCTTCCACGAGGCTACTCGCGAGGTCCTCTATCCGCTGCTTTAACGGGTAAAGAGCCGAGGACGGAGACGCGTCTTCAACCAAAAGCGACACGCGCGCGAGCGCCACCTTGATGCGTTTTCGTTCACGCTCATGTTCCGACCCGCGGAGCTTCGTCTTCACCTGGTTCTCAAGACGCGCGAACTCCTGCGAGGCAAGACCCGCTTTTCCGGTCTCCGCGAGTTCAATGAGACGCGCGAGACGCCGCGCGATGTACCGCTCTGCCAGCTCGTCACGACCGGCATCGTCCGCAAACGAGAGGTGGAGCCGTTCGGAGAGCTGCGAGAGACCGTCCAGCGGGCTGTCCGGACGCGTGCCGCCCAGTTTCTTCAATTCGTCGCGGCGCGCGTCCCGCTCGGCGCGCACGAACGCCATGTCCGACAGCGTATTCGTCATGAACCACCGCCCGGCCCGCGTATCTTTGCTGATGGTCGACCGACCACGCGGAGCGCCGTCGGACCCGTAGACCGCGCTCTCCCCTTCCGCGACCGCAGGCGTTGACGTTCCGACCGTGAGCGACCCTTCTCGCGACGCCTTCGATGCGTTTTCAATCACATCGGACCCGGCCGCGACCGGCGTGACCGTGACGGCCGACTCGCTCACCCAGACTTCGGCCGTCTTGTCCGCGTTCGCGCGGATGTCGAACGCGGTGCCGCGCACGGTCGCGACGACGGAGGACGTCTTCACCGAGTAGCTGCTGTCTAAGTCGAAGAGACGAAGCACGCGCGACCAGAGTCGTCCGATTTCGAGGTCCAATCGGACCGTCGTTTTCGTGGGATCGTTCGCGTCCTGCGTGGCGTCACCGATCGTGACTTCCGAATTCTGGTCAAGACGGGTCTCGGCCTGGCGGAAGAACGTGAGCGTCGCCTGCCCGCCTTCCCCCGTCTTCACCGTCGCGCCGGCCGTGAGCGCCATCCCGTTCGTCGCATCCACGAACAGCGTCGTATTCGGGAGGCGCACCGACACCGGCTGCCGGTCGATCTTGAGCGAGACCTGTGACGCGGCTTCGTCCGGCACAGCCGCAAGCGACCAGAACCACCAGCCTCCCAACCCAAGGAGGACCGCTAGGACGCCAACGACGACTGCCCACCGTTTCATAGGAAAAATCGGATAAAGAGTATCATGGTGCCGTGGCAAAGACGAGCGATTAGGGACTATTCAGCGATCACGTCAAGGCTCGGGTAGGGCAGAGCCTGTCCTGAGCGAAGCCGAAGGACGGTGCGTCGCCCCGAATCGCGACAAGGAATTGCTACGTTTCTACGAACGGGGCGACCCACCGGGTCGCCCCTACACGGAACACGGACGGTCGTCTGTAATGGATTGACATAATGCATTTTTTCCTGTATATTGCCGAAGCTCGGGTGAGACAGACGGTCGCCCCACCTCTCGCGAGAGACGTGGGGAGGAAAGTCCGAACACCGTTCCCCGCAGCAATGCGTGGTTCATGGAGAGCCGTTAACGACGGCCGGGATATGGCGGGATGAACGAAAGCTCACGTGGCAGACGTTCACTCGTAAACCCAGGGAAAGTGCCACAGAGACTATACTAGTCCGCCTCGGCGGACGAAGAGTGAAAAGTGATGCGGTGTGGGTCGGGTGCAAACCTGATCTGCTACACATCTCGTCTGGCGGTGACGCCAGATCGCGGCAAACCCTCTCCGGTGCAAGAGCAAGAGTCTCGACGCAAGTCGGGACGACTGGTAGCTCGCATGAGCGTCGCAGCAATGCGCCGCCAAGAGAGATGACCGTCTCGCGGGTCGCAAGACCTGTCAGACAAAACTCGGCTTATCGTCTCATCCGTGCAATCAAGAACTCCGACCATGTGTCGGAGTTTTTGATATGCGAGGGTTGACGAAACGAGAAAAATATCGTAGCGTAGACGATGGTTATCGGACATTACATTCTAGCTCAATGCAGCTACGAAAGGAGACCGCATGAGCCAAGAGCACAGCATTTCGACCAGTGAATCGATCGCGGTGACGACGGAACGGGCGGCGAGGTTCATCGTCCGTCAGGGATACGGCATCGGCCATTCGACCGGACTCTCTGGTGACAGTCCGATGCAGTTACAATTCGGAGATAGCTTCACCATTTTCGGAGGATTGGATCCTACCGATACTCACGGTCCCGTGGGGACGTTTCTGCGCTTCATCGGATTTTTCAAAAGACAGCGAAGGCTTCTCATCTGCGATCTGCGGATCTCAAAGGCAGGACTGAACCCCTGGAAAATGCAGGTGTACGGATCCCAGCACATGGATGAAGCCCGTAAACTTTGCGATGCCCTCAAACATCACTTCCATGTGAACCTGCACGTGAAGCTCATGAGCGAGTCCACACGACGCGAAATGCTCTGGGAGGATCTGGACTGACCGCACCCCACGAAGACCGCACCCTGTGTCTTCTCTCGGGGTGCGGTTTTCAATATCTCCTGTACGGGCGACGCAGCGCGTCGCCCGTACATGGTATGATTGAGATATGCGCCGACGTTTTGACCTGTTCGTGACGGCACTCTTGATCCCGCTCGACCTGATCGCGCTTCTTGGCGCGGCATTGACCGCGTACACCCTGCGCTTTTCGCGTGCGTTCGTAGAGCTCCGCCCGATCCTGACTGACATCAAATTCGAGGACTACATGGCCACGGCCGTGTTATTCGCGTTCATCTGGATCGCTCTGTTTGCCCTCGCGGGGTTGTACTCCATGAGACCGCGGCGCGCGTGGGACGAGCTTGGGAGACTGTTCGTAGCCGGGACTGCCGGGGTCATGATCCTGATCGCGACGGTGTTCTTCCAACGTGAGCTGACGACCTCGCGTTTCATCGTGGTCGCCGTGTGGGTGTTGTCCATCGCGTTCGTGTGGGTCGAGCGTCTCGTGATTCGCGTGGCGCGCCACGCGCTCCTGCGCGCGAAGATCGGCCATCGGCGCGTGATCGTGGTCGGCCGGGGAAAACAGGCGGACGAACTGGTCGAACTCTACAAACGCCTTCCTATCCTCGGATTCACCGTGACGCGGCACTTCTCGGGCTGGGACGACAGCGTCCGCGCCGAGATCGAGCGTCTCGTGCGGCGCGACAAGGCGGACGAATTGATTCTCGCAGACCCGGACCTGCCGAAAGACGTGTCGCTCGACGTGATCGCGTTCGCCGAGGAACATCACCTCGCGTTCAAGTACCTCGCCGACCTGTTCGCCGCGAGTTTTGGGCGCATCGAAATGACCACGTCCGGCGGCATCCCCGTGATCGAAGTGAAACGCACGCCCTTGGACGGGTGGGGCCGCATTTTCAAGCGGCTGTTCGACATGCTCGTGTCCATCCTTCTCATCGTCATCCTCTCTCCGGTCATGGTCCTCGCCGCGCTCCTCATCAAACTGACGTCAAAAGGCCCGGTCTTCTTCTCGCATCTGTCTGACGGGAAAAATGTCGAGCGCATCGGCGAGGGCGGGCACGCGTTTCACTACTTCAAGTTCCGCACCATGGTCGAAGACGCGCACAAGATGCACCTGGACCCGGAGTTCATGAAAAAGTTCGGGAGCCACCGCGAAGGCCCGCTCATGAAAATCGCGCGCGACCCGCGCGTGACGCCGGTTGGACGGCTCCTGCGTGCATGGAGCATCGACGAACTCCCGGAACTCTTCCTTGTCCTCAAAGGCGACATGAGCCTCGTGGGACCGCGACCGCACCTGCCGGAAGAAGTCGCGCTCTACAAGCCGCACCACCGCCGCGTGCTCGCGATCAAGCCCGGCATCACGGGGCTCGCGCAGATCTCCGGCCGCGCGGACTTGGACTTTGAAGACGAGGTTCGCTTGGACACCTGGTACATCGAAAACTGGTCCCCGGCGTTGGACCTCTATATCTTATTGAAGACGCCGTTCGTGGTCTTACAACGCAAAGGTGCGTACTAAACTTTTCTTACTTGAAAAACGACGCGCACCGACGGCGTGAACAGATCCCCTTTCAGACCGAACAGACGAAGCGCGAGGTAGAACAGGTAATACATTGCGAAAAAGATTTTCTTGAGCAGCACGTTCGTCCCGCCCATGTGACGAAAGACATCGGAATATCGTTCTTCAAAGTAGATACAGGTGCGTTGCTTGAACGAACGGACGTATTGCGAACGGCGCAGCATCCGTCGCAACTCATAGATACTCGTGTACTGCGATGGTGGAAAGTCCTCATTGCGCACGAGCGTCGTCAGAGCGTGACGGGCCCTCGTGGGAAGCAGCCAGTGGACGAACAGCATGCGGTTGTCGTGATAATCAACGGGAAACCAGAAGTTCGGAGTCTCAATGAGGATGAATCCGCCGCTCTTGAGGACGCGCACCATCTCACCGATCAGTCGTTTCTTGGTCTCGCGCGACAGCACGTGCTCGAGTACCTGCCAACAGACGATGGCGTCGAATGAATCGTCGTCAAACGGCAGACGGTTCTCATTCTTCTGGTGGACGAGCGTCACGTTCGTACGCTTGAGTTCGTCGAGACGCTCACGCGCCTTTTTGAGCTCAACGTTTGAGAAGTCACAGCCATAGACGTCCGCGCCCGGGATGCTTGAGAGCGCCTCGATGTTCCTCCCGAACCCGCACCCGACTTCAAGAATCCGTGGATGCTTCGTCCTGCCAAGGTACCGACGAACGACCGGGACAAGTTCTTCAACCGCAAGCCGACTCCCTTCGTCGGTCTTGTACATCCGATTCTGTGCATTGATGTCCATGCGGACGAATTGTACCACCCTTGACCCATGCCGCGTCTCATGCCGCCGCGCGTCCGCTAGGATAACCGCGATGCAACCCGCAATCCCGTTCCTCCAGCAGCCGCGCGGCCTTGTCCGCGTGGCATTGGTGCATGACTACCTCGTCCAAGACGGTGGTGCGGAGCGCGTGCTCATGGCGCTCCAGGAGATCTTCCCGAGCGCGCCTACGTTCACTCTGTTCTTCGACCAGGAACGCGCGCATCCGTCGTTTCAGACGAAAGACATCCGACCGAGCACGCTCCAAAAGTGGCCGTTCACCCGCGGCCACGAAGAGTGGACGTTGCCGTTCATGCCCATGGCGATTGAACAGTTGGACCTCACGGGGTTTGACCTCGTGATCTCAAGCTCCAGTTCCTTCGCGAAAGGAGTCATCGTCGCCCCGGGCGCCCTGCACGTGTGCTACCTGCACACGCCGACGAGGTTTCTCTGGCAGGATCGCATGAGCTACGTGAACGACCTGCCGCAACCCCGCATCGTGAAAAACGTACTCCCTCACTTCCTCCACCGCCTCCGCATGTGGGACCGGCTCGCGGCCGAGCGGCCGGACGTGGTCGTGACGAACTCCGAGACGTCGCGCCGACGCATCGAGCGCTACTACGGACGCGACGCAGAGGTGATCCATCCGCCGGTGGACGTGGCGACATTTCAACGCGCCGACGGTCCTGGCTCGTACTGGCTCACGGGCGGACGGCTGGTCGGCTACAAGCGTTTTGACCTCACGGTCCGCGCATTCGCGAAGCTGAACCTGCCGCTCAAAGTCTTCGGGACCGGACCGGAGCTCGCGAGGCTGAAGACCATGGCCGGCGCCAAGACGGAATTCCTCGGTCGCGTGACGGATGACGAGAAGGCGCGACTGTACAAGCACGCCATCGGTTTCATCCATCCCCAAGTGGAAGACTTCGGAATCACCGCGGTCGAGGCCATGGCGGCAGGGAGACCAGTAGTCGCATTCGGCGAAGGCGGCGCGCGGGAGACGGTCCGGGACGGCGTCACCGGCCGCGTGATCGAAGCGCAGACCTGGGAAGACCTTGGCGACGCCGTCATCCGCTTCGACGCGTCCGCGTATGACCCAATCGCGATCCACGCGCATGCCGAGACGTTCTCCAAAACACGATTCATAGAGAAGTTCGGCGCTCTGATCGAGAGTCTACTCGCGAAGAAATGATGGTTCGTGGTTCGTGGTTCGTGGTCCAGGACTACGGACCACGGACCACGGACCCATGACATCCACTCGCCATATTTTAGTTGATGCCCGTCCCCTCGTTGATCCGAACGCGGGCGGCGTGGGGCGCGTGACGCGTCAGGTGCTCGAGTCTCTGGTCCAAAGCGCGAACGACGTAACTTGGACGTTCGCCACGACCGGCGCCGCGAAGCCCGTACTCCCAGAGACGTTCACAGGCCGCGTGATCCACGTCCACATCCCGCTGCCGAACAAAATCTGGAGCGTGCTCTGCATGTTCGGACTCAAGTCCCTGGACCGCGAGGTGACCCGTCGAACGAGCGAGACTTACAAGGCGGTGCTGCTGCCGAACTTGGGATTCGTAGGCCGTCTGACGGCCCCGTACGCGCTCATCCTCCACGACCTGTCATTCCTGATCGAACCGCGCTGGTTCACGCCGAAGATGCGCCTCTGGCACCGCGCCGTCGGCGCGTCAGGACAAATCCGCCGCGCAAACCGTCTCTTTGCCGTGAGCGAAACGACCGCATGCGATGCGGAGAGGCTTCTAAAAATACCGCGTGACAAGATCGAAGTCTTCCATCCAGGAACGAAGATTCGGGAACCGGGAACCCTTCGGCTTCGCTCAGGGCAGGCTCGGAACCGGGAACCGGCTCCCAATTCTCGATACGTCCTCGCCTTCGGTGAATCTAATCCACGTAAGAATGCCTCCACTGCCATCGCCGCTGTCGCCGATCTCCGTGAAGATCCGCAATTCACCGATCTCCACCTCATCTTCATCGGTGGAAATTCGAAATTAGAAATTAGAAATTCAGAGTGGACCATCCGTAAAAATATCGTGTCTGATGTCGAACTGGCACACCTATATCAGCAAGCGGCAGCTCTTCTCTATCCCTCCTGGTACGAAGGCTTCGGCCTCCCGCTCCACGAAGCCGCGCAGTTCGGCACGCCGTGCCTCGCGTCGGCCCATGGCGCGCTCCCCGAGACCGTACCTGAAGGAACTTTGCTCATTCCACCGACGAAACCTCATCTTTGGGCCTCCGCCCTCCGCGACGTCCTCACAAACCCAGACCTCTACCGCACATCATTCGACCCAACTCGCCAGGTGACAGATACCGTTGGCATGAGACAATGGATCCAGTCACTTCCTCAATAATTTGCCTCAACACAGCAATATTTTTCAATTCGACCCACGCCCTACGCCCCACGCCCTACCGCCCTATCTATTACGCTTGACTTTTCACCAGTTTTTTGGCATGGTCATCCTTCAATAACACCCCCCATTATGAAACGTTTCCTCTTTAACCTCGTCGCAATGACTGTCGCGATGACGCTCTGGTCGCCGCAGGTCGCGGTGGCCCAGACCGGGTACACGTGGACGGACATCTCGGGTCAGCTTACCGAACGGCAAAACCGTCCGGTGTGGGCCGTTGCACGCGCGGGTTCGTACTGGTTCTACACCGACGGCCAGGACCTCTGGAACGGCGGCCAGGTGTACCGCTACGACGGTTCAACCCAGGTGAACATCACGTCCGATGTCCGCAATGCAGGTCTGACCCGCATTGACGACATCGTCTCCGACGGACAGAGCGTGCTCTTCCTGAAGAACGTCGTGCGCCGTGACAACTCGTTCGAGATCCTCAAGTGGAACAGCTCCGGCTACATCGGAGTCGGTTCGTACGTGCGTAATACGTTCGCGTCGGACGAAGGCATTCGTTCCATCGTCGGCCGCGCAGGCACGTGGTACATCGTGTCGACGAAAAATCGTCTCTACCGCTGGAATGCCGGCCAGGAATCGCCGGTACGCGTTGCTCTGCCGTCTGAAGCGGTGAATGATGCAAATACGAAATTCCTCTATCAGATGAATCACACCATGGTCGACAGTCCGACGGAGGTCGGTATTGTGCCGATCGCGAACGGAAACTGGCTCCTCATGACCCGAGCGAACTTCGGTACGTATGGAACAATCGCATTTTACCGTTATAACGGCACGTCCTATACCTATCTGTCCGAACTCGCGACCCAGTACGTGACGTTCCTCGCATCGAATGGAACTGATGCGCTCTTGTACTCGACTGCCGGCGGAGCGTGTGTGTCCGGTTCGATCCATCGGACAAATGGGATGACGAATGAGGGCATCTCTCTGCCGTCTGGCTACAGCGATTATAGTAACTGCAATGTGAACCCGACGACGAGTAAGATCGTCCTGGACGATTCGATGGCTTTTTGGAACGGATTGAGCTGGATGATCCTCCAGGGCAAATCTATCTATAAGATCACGGACCGCAACCTCACGGTACTCGAGCCGACGCGTGACTACCTCACATCCGCATCCGGCGACACGAGCGGTCATTTCCTTGTCGGCGGCGCACAATCGGACGTGGGCGTAAACTCCCCGACCAATCCTCTCACCGCGAAACTCCTCTGGGTGACCGAAGGCGAACTCTCGACGAACACGACAGTCACGACCGGCGGCAGTTTCGGCGGTGACCGCGTATACACGTCCACGAACGGCCCGCGCGTGGTGATCCAGGGCGACCCATCCGGGTTCCGCGTTGGGAACGGCAAGGAATTCTCGTACCGCGTGACGGCTTCAGATTCGGACGGTGTAGACCGCACGGACCTGTACGTCAACGACGCCCGCATCAAGACCTGTTACTCCGATACCTGCGAATTCCGCACCACCTACTGGACGAACGGCGCAACCACCAAGACCGTGAAGTTCTGGGTCCGTTCGACGGACAAGCGCGGTCAGTCCACCGATACGTCGGCAAGCCCGGACTTCCTCACGGTGGACGTGAACTCGACGGCGACAGCTGGCGGCACGGTGACCACGACACCGACGACGTCCGTGACGACCGGAAGCGGCACGGCAGTAACCGACAGCGGCACCGGCATCTCGAGCTGGACCTGGCTGGATCCGACCGGCAAGACGAACCTGAACGCGAACGAAAGCGTGACGTACAACGTTGGCGCGTACGACAACGATGGGATCAAGCGGATCGAAATCTTCGTGAACGGTTTGGCAAAAAAGACCTGTGACCTTGGGAACGCCAAGGGCAATCAGACGTGTGGCGTGACGCTCTACGCGAACGACTACCCGGTCGGCACCGGCATCTACGTGAACGCGAAAGTGACGGACGGCGCGGACAAGTACACCTACACGACCGCGACGACGCTCTATCGGAACGCCGAGGGAACGAGCGTCCCGTCCGGTTCGACCGCGACGACCAACCAGGTTTCGACCTGGACCTGGTTCGACCCGGCAGGCGAACTGAAGAGCGGCGCGTCAACGATTTTCCGCTCCGGCGCCTGGGCACAGGACGGTCTCGCATCGATTGACCTCTACGTGAACGGTTCGCTCAAGCGTACTTGCAGCTTCAACCGCTCGTATGGCAACCAGGAGTGCAGCATCACGGTCTACGGCAACGACTACGCCCTTGGCACGCAGGTGGCTGCGAACACCAAAGCGACGGACGTGAATGGCAAGACGAGCTGGAGCGACCTCAAGTACGTGAACCAAGTGTCGTCCAATTCCACGAGCGGCTCCTCGTACTCCGGGACGAACTCGAACCCGGTCGTGTGGGACTGGATCGAAATCGCGAAGGACTTCATCACCGTGGATGAGAAGGCGAAGTACGTGACCGGCGCGTGGGACGAGAACGGCGTTTCGAGCATCGCGTTCTACGTGAACGGAAACGTAAAAGCGACGTCCAATCTTGGCACGGCCTACGGCAACCAGAGCACCTCGTATGAGGTCCGCGGCCTCGACTATCCGGTCGGCTCGACCGTATTCGTGAACGCGAAGGTGACGGACGCGACCGGTAAAGAAACGTGGACGGCCGGGAAGACGTTCCGTGTGATGGGAACGGGTGCCACGACGTCAATTGACTACGCGAAGAACGGTTCCGTGCAGGCATGGACCGACCGCGCCGTGTACAGCACCACGAACATGATCACGGTGAACGGGTCGGTTTCCGACGAAGACGGCGTGAACCGCATCGAGATCCTCGTGAACGGCGAGCTGAAGAAGACGTGTACCGTGGGCAACGTCCGCAGCGCGAGTTGTGCGGTGACCGTCGGCCCGTACCCGAGCCTCTCATCCGTGAAGTACGCCGTGACCATGTTCGACCGCTACGGCAACATGACCACGAGCGGGTACCTCACCGTCGCGATCGTGAAATAAGTGAGACGCAACAAGCCCCGAGACATCTCGGGGCTTGTTTGTTATGTACGCCGAGCACTTCCTCAACGCTCGGGATGACCCTAGGAGGTTGTCGGTATCTCCTTCTCCTCCCGATACAACCTGATCTCTTCGTCCAACAACTTCACATCCAGCTCTTCCCCTTTGAAATACAGCCGGTCTTCCCAGTGCTCGAGCTTGCTCATGATCTCGTCCTGGATCCAGGGCGCGTCGCCGGCGAGCTCGCGGAGCGTACCGAGGCGCCTCGCGATCGCCACGAGCTTCTTCTCTGCCGCGTCCACGTCTTGCGACAGGTTCCGGTGTTTCTCCCGCCAGATATCGTGCCGCACGTGGCGACGCACCTCCGCGATCTCGAATCGTTCAAGGTCACGTAACGCAGACCCGGACTCTTCGTGAGCAAGCACTGCATCGAGCGACGTACAGGCCGTGCCGTGACGGAACCGTTCCAAGATGTGCGCCGTCGAATCGGAAACGGTCGCGACCACCTTCCGCCACTCCATGTCACACCCGTCCTGATGATGCAGCCATTTCGCCAATGCACGCCGCGCGGCCCAGCTCTTTTTTCCGATCTCTTTCGCGAGCGTGGCAAGCTCTTCGATCGCAAGCGCCCGTTTCGTGGTGACCTCCTCGAGGTCTTGTTCCAACCGCTTCCGCGCGGTCGGGGCCACATACTCCAACGCGTTGGCGATGAAGTCGAGTGTGTGCGACTGGTCGCGCAGATCCAAAAAAAGGTCTGACATGACACAAGAATACCAGTTTTTCGGCGCCTAGACACACTCTTGCAAATAAGCCTTACCTCCTATACCCTCTACCCACCTTTCCTATTAATGTCCTTGCCTTCGGCGGGACGACTGCTCCACCCCGCTCTGGTCAGCCCGGTGAACGGTTTAACCCTCACAGACGTATGACGACCTTAACGAAGACAGTGGCGCCACAATCAGAATTCGAAAAACTCCTCATCGCACAGGAGTCGATGTCGCAGTTCCCGAAGATCGGCGACGTGCTGAAAGGCACGGTGATCGCGGTTGGCCGGAACGAAGCGCGCATTGATATCGGCGGACTCGCGGTTGGCATCGTGCGAGGGCCAGAGCTCGATCCGTCGGCGGACCTGCACGCGGGCGACGAAGTGGACGTGACGGTCGTGGAGCTCGACAACGAGTACGGCGAACTTGAGCTGTCGCTGAAAGGCGCAGGCAAGCGCAAAAGCTGGGACCGGTTGAAGGACCTCTTCGCGCAAGGGACGGTTATTTCGGCAAAGATCATCGAGGCGAACAAAGGCGGGCTCATCGTGCGATTCGAGAACGTGAACGCGTTCCTCCCCGTCTCACAGCTCTCCCCGGAGAACTACCCGCGCGTCGCCGGCGGCGAGAAGGCGAAGATCCTGGAGAAGCTCCGCGGCCTCGTGGGCACGAACATGGACGTTAAGGTCATTGACGTGAGCGAGAATGAAGACAAAATCATCGTGAGCGAGAAGGCCGTGTGGGAGACAAAGCAGGAATCGGTCATCTCGAAGCACACCATCGGCGAAATCGTGGAGGGCGACGTAACGGCCGTGACGGACTTCGGCGCCTTCGTCCGCTTCGACACGAACCTCGAGGGCCTGGTCCACATCTCGGAAATCGCCTGGCAGCGCATCGAGCACCCGAAGGACGTGCTCACCGTGGGCGACCACGTGCGCGCGGAAATCATCAACATAGAGGGGTCGAAGATCTTCCTCTCCATGAAGAAGCTCATCGCGGACCCGTGGAAATCCGTGAAGGAACGCTACGCCGTCGGCCAACTCGTAAAGGGCCGCGTGCTCAAGATCAACCCGTTCGGTCTCTTCGTGGAACTCGACCCGGACATCCACGGCTTGGCGCACGTGTCGGAACTTTCGAACAAGCCCGTGCGCGACGTGAATGAAATCGCGCGCGTTGGCGACGAATTCGAATTTAAAATCGTGACCATTGACCCGGAGAACCACCGGCTTGGCTTGTCGCTCCGGAAGACGCAGGACGAGAAGGAAACAGTGAAAGCGTGATGCGGACAGGCTGTCAGCCTGATACACTGGCGCCCATGAACAAAAACCTCCGCACCATCCTGCTCTTCGTCCTCGCCCTCGTGGTGGTGGGCGGGCTTCTCGCGATGGTGAACGTGGAGACGCCGACGACGGTGGACGTGGCGACGCTCGCCGCGGACGTGCAGGAAGGAAAGGTGGACAGCGTGATCGTCCAGAGCCCCACGAAGATCGAAGTGAAGCGGAAGGACGGCTCGACCGTATTCGTGACGAAAGAATCGTCCGAGTCGTTCTCCGAACTCCTGAAGAACTACGGCGTGGATGCGGAGAAAGCGCGCGCCGTGAAGACGGAAATCCAGGAGAAGTCCGGCGCCGCGTACTGGGCGGGCGTGATCCTGCCGAACGTGCTCCCGCTCCTGCTTTTGGTCGGCCTCATGTGGTTCTTCCTCCGGCAGGTGCAGGGCCAGCAGAACCGCGCGATGTCGTTCGGCCAGTCGAGCGCGCGTGAAATCCCGAAAGGCGGGAAGCACAAGATCACGTTCAAGGACGTGGCCGGCGTGAAAGAAGCCAAGGAGGAGCTGCTCGAGGTGGTGGACTTCTTGAAGAACCCCGAGAAGTTCGTGAAGCTCGGGGCCAAGATCCCAAAAGGCGTGCTCCTCATGGGCGCGCCCGGCACCGGGAAGACGCTCCTGGCGCGCGCGGTCGCGGGCGAGGCGGATGTGCCGTTCTTCCACATGAGCGGGTCCGAATTCGTGGAGATGTTCGTGGGCGTAGGCGCCTCGCGCGTGCGTGACCTGTTCGCGAAGGCGAAGAAGAACGCCCCGTGCATCGTCTTCATTGATGAAATTGACGCCGTTGGCCGACAGCGCGGCTCGGGTCTCGGGGGCTCACACGACGAGCGGGAGCAGACCTTAAACCAGATCCTGGTTGAGATGGACGGGTTTGAGCCGAACCTCGGCGTGATCGTGCTCGCGGCGACGAACAGGCCGGACGTGCTCGACCCGGCATTGCTCCGGCCCGGACGGTTTGACCGCCGCGTCGTCTTGGAACCCCCG
>Ga0209542_10000845_pt1 | contig 72906 bp, 58 predicted proteins | sample RifCSPhighO2_01_FD_184028 | JGI IMG/M metagenome (GOLD analysis project Ga0209542, IMG submission 184028) | Soil microbial communities from Rifle, Colorado - Rifle CSP2_plank highO2_0.1 (SPAdes) (version 2) | ecosystem: Environmental > Terrestrial > Deep subsurface > Rock core/Sediment ...
GAAGTGGCATTACCGCCCACCCAGAGATTGCCTTGAGTAAAGAAGCCCAAAGTAGTAGAAGCGTAGCCACCACCATAGAAAGAATCAGTGGTAGTTACGCCATTCAAACTTAGGCCTTTATTAGTATCCAAAGCCAAGAGTTGTCCAGCAGTAGCGGTGGTAGTGGCGTGCAAGCCATCAACAGTGTCAGCATTGAAGGCGTAAGGCGAGGAAGTGATTCTTTTTCTGGGCGAGAAGGTCTCTTCAAAACCGCCATCGCCATCAGCGTCAAATTTAACTGACAGGAATAGAGAATTGGAATTGAAATCAACAGTGGAAAGCGAAGTAGAAGTGCCTAAGTTAATTGAGAAGACGCCTCGGGCGATACTAACTGCTCCAGCGGTGGTAGTGGCGGTCCAAGTTTCTTCCCAAAGCAGAGTGCCGGCGCTGGCCTCGTCATAGAGTTGGAACTGGAAACCATAATTATTAGTGGAGACCGAAACGCCGGAAGAATTGGCTATCTTGCCTTGATAAGTTATTTGTTGGTTGATGCCTAAGGCGGCGCTGGTGATATCAGCTTTAGTTGAATCAAACCACAACCAAAACGCCGCCGTTATAAATGGCACGACAAGCAGAATTAAAGCCGTCATCATTTTTCTGATGATTTTGCTTTTTCCTTTAAATTTTTCTATTTCCAGAAATGGCATATTTATTTATTTCTCCTCTTAGCTTTTTTTTGTTTGGCATAAACAAACTTGATAAAATCGCGTTCAAAAATCCGGTAAGTCCGTTTTCCAACGTAACTTACCGGTAATTCGCCGCTATCAATCCAACGATAAATGGTCTTGAGGGAGACCCCAAGTTTTTTAGCTACCTGTTCCATTGTTAGCAGATCATAACCTGCCATATTTTTCGGACTATATTTATCCACAGGCCTATAAATACCTATTATTAGTATATCAAAAAATGTCCTCCAATGTCAATATAATATCTTTAATTATCTTTTATTTATCTTTATTATCTTTAATTATCTTTTATTTATCTTTATGTATCTTTATGTCCTATAAATATGACTATATTATCTAAATTAAGATAAATAAATTTTAGATATTTTTCCTGAAAATTAATAAAACAATCAATTAAAAGTGATTTTAAGGTTAATAGCTCGGTTATATTCGTATCGCTAAAATTTTGTAGCTGGCTAAAATTATTAAGAAAATAAAAAGTAATTTACCAAAAGAATAATTCTGCCTCTTGACTTTTTTGGGGAATGCCTTAAAATGATTTTTAAGCCTGGGAACGGTTCTTGGCGGCAGTTCAGAGAGTTCGATTCTCTCTGACCGGCTCTATGAGGGGCGAGCTATTGTATAGTTTAGCTGGGAGGCCAGGAAGTTTTGGCGCCAGCCAAAATGGAGCCGCTGCTGGAAAACCATCCTTTAGCGAGCCGACCCCGTTACCCGTTAACGGTCTTAAGAGTTCCAGGCTTGGGGAGAGCGCAGAACATCGCCTCTCCTTTTTCATTTGTAAAATTATTATTTTACCAAGACGATTCGTTTAAGAAATCGTCTAGATCATGATTTTTGAAATAACTTAGCGGATCTGATACAATTAATTAAATGATTAATATAATGATTGATAATCATTATAATAATTTTTTAATTTATTAATTTTTGATATTATTATGCCTGAAGTAATTTTTACCGATTCAAATTTTGAAGCCGAGGTTTTAAAAGCCCAGTTGCCGGTTTTGGTTGATTTTTACGCCGATTGGTGCGGACCCTGCAAAATACAAGGCCCGATTATTGAGGTGGTGGCCAAAGAAATCAGCGGCCAGGCCAAAGTGGGCAAATTGGATGTTGAGGCTAATCAGGCAACAGCTCAAAAATACCAAGTGATGTCTATTCCGACTATCATAATTTTTAAAAACGGCCAGGAAGTTGAAAAGATGGTAGGGGTGCAAAACAAAGATAATTTGATTGATAAATTGAGTAAATTATAAAAAATTAAGAAATCGGAAATTAGTGACTATCAATTAGAATTTTAAAATTTTCAATTTTCAATTTCAAAACAATTTAAAAATTATTTAATTTTAAAATTATAAAATTAAGTCATTGTTTGAACCTGCCGGCCATGCCTACGGCAGACAAGCCGGCAGGCATTGAAAATTAGAAATTGAAAATTTTGTCATAATTTTATATTTTTATAAGTTTGACTTTGTTTCTTACAAGATTTTGATTTATTATTTAATAATACCTATGCCAGAGAAGAAGCAGTATGATCTTTTGATTATCGGCGCCGGCCCAGCTGGGCTGACAGCGGCAATTTATGCCACCAGGAGAAAATTAAAAACAATGGTGGTTTCTTTGACCATTGGCGGCCAAATGGCCTTAACTAATGAAATAGAAAATTATCCCGGCTGCGATTTGGTTGATGGCCTGGTCTTGGCTACTAAAATGCAAGACCAAGCCGTTAAGTGGGGAGCCGATTTTGATTTTAATGAAATAACTGAAATAAAAAGTAAAGATAATATTTTTATCGCCTCAACCAATCAGACCGATTACGAAGTCAAATCAATCATCTTGGCCTTTGGTTTAACCCCGCGAAAACTTGGCTGTCCCGGCGAAAAAGAATTTACCGGTCGCGGTGTGGTTTATTGCGCCACTTGTGATGGCCCGCTTTTTAAAAATAAAGTGATAGCCATAGTTGGCGGCGGCAATTCAGCCGTAGAATCAGCTGAATATATGTCTAAAATCGCCAAGCAAGTTTATGTTCTCAATCGCAGTGATCAGTTTCGGGCTTCGCCTCATATATTGGAGAAAGTTAAGGGTCTCAAAAATATTGAAGTTTATTGTTTTACGGAAATTGCTGAAATTAAGGGTGATATGGTAGTTAAGGCGGTTAAACTTGTTAATTCTCAAAATAAAAAAATTGAAGAATTAAAGGTTGACGGGGTTTTTATTGAAATTGGCTATGAAGCTAAGACCGATTGGCTCAAGGGCGTGGTTGATTTAAATGACTGGGGGGAAATTATTATTGACCACCAGAGCGTAACTTCTACTCCCGGCATTTTTGCCGCCGGCGATTGCACTGATACTCACCATAAACAAATTGTCATCTCGGCTGGCGAAGGCGCCAAGGCCTCTTTAGGCGCTTATAAATATATTATTGCCAAAGAAGGCGGCTCAACTGTCCCTGATTGGGGCAAATGCGAGCTGGTGGGCACTGCTAAGACCGCTAAAATTCAACTGGAAAAATAACCAAAACAGCCAGTCAGGATATTTATTTGATTGAATCATTATTTTAAGATTGCTATAATCAATTTATTAATTAATAGCCCTAAATCTATGCCAGCTAATAGCGGCAATGAGCTTATTAAAGTTAATATTTTTGAAAAAGTAGGACTGGAAGAAGCAATGAATGTCGGCGATTTGGGTGTTGGCAATTTGGCTTATTTTTCCGTGCCAGCAGCGAAAATTGTCGGCAAAAAGGGGACGGTCTACGCTGTTGATATTTTAAAATCAGTCCTGCAATCCGTGGAACATATTGCTAAGCAAGAAGGATTGAATAATATTAAAACGGTTTGGTCCAATTTAGAGATGGTCGGCGCCACCAAGATCCCCGCGGACAGTTTGGATTTGACTATGCTGATCAATATGCTTTTTCAATCGGCTAAAGACGAGGTGGTATTTCAGGAGGCCTACCGGCTAGCCAAACCAGGTGGAAAATTATTAGTGATTGACTGGTCAAGTGTCAGTGCTCCGTTTGGACCGGCGGTCAAGGACAGAATTAAAAAAGAAGAGGCTATAAAATTAGCCCAGAACTCCGGCTTTAAATTCTTAGAGGATTTTCAAGCTGGTCCGTACCATTTCGGCTTGATTTTTGTAAAGTAGTGTTGTTAGCTTATTAGGATTTATAATGTTGCTGGCCTCGCCATGACAGTATATAAAATTTAATTTCTCATTTTCTTATTTTCTCCACAGAAGGAACTGGTAGCTTTAATTTTTTATACCCTCTATGCCCTTGGATTTAACCAATTTTTTCAAATTAGAAAGATTTTTTAGTTTGCAGCCGTCTATTGCTCTTAACACGGTTTATTTTCTCTTGGCGATTTTTGGAGCGGTTATTATAGCTGGCATTTTTTTTAAAGTTATTCAAAAAATCGGCCGAGGCGATTCTTTTTCCAAGAAATTATGGCAAAAATATCATCTGATGTTTTTGACCCTGGGAGTTATCGGAGTGATTTTGACTTGGTTTCGCTATGAGAGGGTTTATGTTCTTTCGGCCAGATTTTGGTTGTTGGTTTGGCTGCTGGGTTTGGTTTTTTGGCTGGCGCTTATTTTAAAATATCAGATTAAAAATATTCCCCCAGCCAGGGAAAAGTTGCAGAGGACCAATGACTTCAATAAATACCTGCCCAAGAAGAAATAATCATTGATTGATGGAAGGACATAATTCTAAAATCGGCAGATTAGGTGAAGATCTGGCTGGCCGATTTTTAGAAAAAAACGGTTATCAGATAATTGACAGGAATTTTCAAACCCGCTACGGAGAAATTGATCTCATTGCTCGGCAGGCAGATGAGATTTTATTTTGTGAGGTCAAAACCCGTTTATCACTACAATATGGCTATCCGGAGCAAGCAGTTGACGGGAAAAAAATTAATCATTTGCTTCAAGCGGCTAAAATATATTTGAAAATAAAAAATTTTAATTGTTTTTGGCGTTTGGATATTATCAGCGTGGAACTGGTCGGTAACCGGGAACCGAAAATAGAATGGTTTAAGGATGTGAGTAGCCAGTATTGACAAATATTTTTGACTGTGATATACTGATTACAGATTAGAAAAAGATGATTATGACAGCCCGGTGGCTGTCATTTTTTCTTAGCTGCTAAGCAATTAACTAATTATAAATAAATCAAATTCAAATATAATTATTTTTATATTTTTATTTTTTAAACCATATGACCCAATCAGCCATCCAAGCTGCTATCCAGCAAATTTGCCAAGAAAAGCATATTTCCGAGGAATCAGTTTTATATACTATTGAACTGGCGCTGGCCGCTGCTTTCAGAAAGGACTTCGGCAATAAAATGCAGAATATCATTACTGAATTTGACCCGAAAACCGGCCAAGTCAAAGTTTTTGATTTCAAAACCGTAGTGGAGGATTTGCCAGCAGAAGAATTGGCAGAATTAAAAGGACAGGCAGAAAAAGAAATTAAAGAAGTTGAAGCTGTTAGAGATGAAAAATCTTTTATCACTGAAGAAAGTTTAGAGAGCCAGGAGGAAGTCAGGCGTTTTAATCCTAAAACTGAAATCCAATTAAAAGACGCTAAACTTATCAGTCCCAAATACAAAGTCGGCGATGAAATCATTACTCCCTTGGAAGTCCCCGGTGATTTCGGACGTATGGCCGCCCAGACCGCTAAGCAAGTAATCATCCAAAAAATCAGAGAAGTTGAGAGGCAGAATATTTTTGATGAATTTAAAGTCCTGGAGCATCAGGTCGTTAACGGCAGTATTCAACGGAAAGAAAGCCGGAATGTCTTGGTTGATTTAGGCACGGTTACCGCTTTGATGCCATTAGAAGAACAGGTTAGCGGTGAAAGATATAATGTCGGCAATCGCCTGAAATTTTATATCCGGTCAGTTGAACAAACTGCTCGCGGGCCGCAAATTATTGTTTCCCGGGCCAGCGCTGAAATGGTGAGGAAAATTTTTGAATTGGAAATACCGGAAATAGCCAGCGGTGTTATTGAGATTAAAGCCATAGCCAGAGAGGCCGGCAATCGGTCAAAAGTGGCTATTATGACCAATGATGATGGTATTGATCCGATTGGGTCTTGTGTTGGTCAGCGCGGCGGCCGGATACAAACTATTATCAGCGAGCTTAATGGCGAGAAGGTTGATATCATTCTTTATGATGAAAATCCGGTCAAGTTTATTACCAATGCTTTATCACCAGCTAAAGTGCTTAGTGTGGAAATCAAAGAATCGGGGCCTGATCAGGTAAAGGAAAAATCAGCCATCGCTACCGTCAAAGAAGATCAATTGTCATTAGCTATTGGCCGCGGCGGACAAAATGTTCGTTTAGCGTCAAAACTAACTAATTGGAAAATAGACATTATCTCGGCTTCAGAAAAAATACCGGCCGAAATTCCAACTGAAGCAGTTGAAGCTGAACCAGTGGCCGGGGAGATCAAAGGAGCTGAACCGAAAGTTAAAGCCCGAAAACCCCGCCAGCAGAGAGCCAAGAAAGGAGAGCCAACTGAAGAAGTTGAAGTTGAAACAGCAACCGAAGATAAGACCGCCGACCAATAATCAAAATAAGTTTAAAACTTAAAATCCAGGTAATTTAGTCAAACTAATCAAAGGAGAGTTTCATGGATAATGACGATTTTGAGGAAAAGGAAATTTTGGTTTTAGTGGAAAGTCCATTTGCCGGAGATAATGATTGGGTGATTGCTCTAAATATCAAGTATGCCAGGGCTTGCTTGCGTGATTCTTTAAGGCGCGGTGAGTGTCCCTTTGCTTCCCATTTGCTTTATACCCAGACCGGTGTTCTAAGAGATAAAGTGCCTGAAGAAAGAAAATTAGGGATTAAAGCCGGTTTGGCCTGGGGCCGGCGAGCCCAAAAAACAGTAGTTTATACTGACTTGGGCCTTACTAATGGCATGAAGTTAGGGATAGCGCGGGCCGAGGAAGCTAACCGGCCGGTTGAGTTTCGCACTTTGCCTAATTGGCAGGAGATATTGAGCAACACTGAACCGCTTAAATTTTAAATCCCGCGCCGAGTTTTCTCTGGAGCGGGATTGATTTTTTAAATTTTTAGTTTTATTATTAAAATATAAATAATCATCAATAATTTATGTTACTTACTTGGCTTTCTCTTATTATCGCTCTTGGCGGTTTTGGTTTTGCCAGCTTTTTAGTTTTTAAACTAATCAAGCAAAAAGTAGCCAGCCAAGGACTTGAGGTCATTTCTGCTTACTTGGAAAAAGGCGTGATGATTTTTATTTTTAAAGAGTATTTTATTTTATCCATTTTTATTTTAATTATAGCGGTAATTTTAGCCGCCTTGCCCATGGTCTCTTGGCAAATAGTTTTAACTTTTATTTTAGGAGCGATTTTTTCTATGACGGCCAGTTTTATTGGTTTAAAGATCACTGTTTTAGCTAATAGCCGGACAGCCGAAAATTGCGCCAAAGATTTGCGTTCAGGTTTTGATTTGGCTCTTTCAGCCGGTTCAGCGGCCGGCCTGGCTATTGCCAGTTTGGGCTTATTAGGACTCTCCTTGCTTTATTTAATCTTTAAGGAACCGGCAGTAATTTACGGCTTTGGTCTAGGCGCTTCTTTAGCCGCTTTATTCATCAGAATCGGCGGCGGCATTTATACCAAGGCGGCCGATATGGGCGCTGACTTGGCCGGCAAATTGGAAAACAATATTCCGGAAGATGACCCGCGCAATCCGGCTTCTATTGCCAATAGCGTCGGTGACAATGTTGGCGATGTAGCCGGAGTAAGCGCCGATCTTTTTGAAAGTTATGTTGATGCGCTGATGGTAGCGATGGTTTTAGGCGTGGTCTTTTTGCCGCTTTTTGGCTCTCAAGCCATTGCTTTGCCGCTCTTAATAGCCGGCCTGGGCCTTATCGCTTCTATTTTAAGCAACTTGTCAGCCAAGTTTTTTAAAGTCAGTTTAGCTTTATTATTAAGTAGCCTTAATTGGCTGGCTGTCTTACTGGTTTTACTTGCTTCATTTTTAGTTATTAAGTACGCTATTGGCGATTTGAACATTTTTTTCGCTTTAGCCAGCGGACTGGTGGCTGGCGTGATTATCAATCTTTCAACCGAGTATTTTACTTCCAATAAAAGGCGGCTAGTTCAAAAACTGGCCCAAAGCTCCCAAACCGGTTTGGCGGCTAATATAATTTCCGGTTTGTCTTTGGGATTTTTCAGTTCCCTTATTCCGGTTTTAACGACCGTTATAGTGATTTATTTTTCTTATGACTTGGCTGGCTTTTACGGCTTAGCTCTGGCAGTTGTTGGTTTACTTTCCACCTTAGGTCTGATTTTAGCCACTAATATTTATGGTCCGATAACCGACAATGCCGCCAGTTTGGCGCTAATGGCCGGCTTAGGCAATGAAACCTTAGAGCGCGCCAAAGAGTTGGACGCCTTGGGCAATACTACCATGACTATCGGCAAGGGCTTGGCTATAACCAGCGCTACTTTAACCGCTCTATTGCTTTTAATCGCTTTTGCCAAAATAATAAATTTGGAAATTATTAATTTAATCAGTCCCCAGGTCTTGGCCGGTTTGCTTATCGGTGGCTTATTGCCTTTTGTTTTTACGGCTTTAATTTTAAAATCAGTCAGCCAGGCCACTGCTAAAATAGTTGAGGAAATTCGGCGCCAGTTTAGAGAAATTGCCGGACTAATTTCCGGCCAAGCCGAACCGGATTATAAGAAATGCATAGAAATTTCAACTTTAGCCGCTTTAAAACAAATGATGGCTCCCGGGGTTTTGGCTATGGCCACTCCAGTTATAGTCGGCTTTTGGTTGGGTGAAGAGTCCTTGGCTGGACTATTGGCTGGTTCAATTATAGTCAGTTTTCTTTTGGCCTTGTTTATGACTAATGCCGGCGGCGCTTGGGATAATGCTAAAAAATTTATTGAAGCTGGCAATTTAGGCGGCAAAAACAGCGAGGCGCATAAAGCGGCCATAGTCGGCGATATCATCGGCGATCCGCTCAAAGACGTGGCTGGCCCGGCCTTGAATATTCTGATAAAATTAATGGCGATTATTGCTATAATCATTGCGCCGCTATTATTGTTATAATAATTTTTATCTCAAATACTGCCGATTGATTTTTCGGCAGTTTTTTGTTAAGCTTAGTAAATTGTCATTGCGAAAAATGAAGCAATCCCATGTTTTCTATACTAAAATATAAAATTATTCTGTTAACTTAAATATTTTATGAAATCCGAGGTTAAAAAATTAGCCAAGTCGCAGGTGGAAATAACCATTGAAGTGGCAGTTGAGGAGATAAAGCCCTATTTGGCTAAAGCGGTCAGTAAAATTTCTAAGGAAATAAAAATCGAGGGCTGGCGTCCCGGCAAAGCGCCTTATGAAATTATCAAGCAAAAAATTGGTGATATGGGCATTTTAGAGGCAGCGTTAGATGATATCATCTCAGCCACTTATTATGACGTTTTAAAAGAACAAAAAATTGTCACTATCGGCCAGCCGCAAATTGATATTGTTAAAATTGCCCCCGACAATCCTTTTGTCTACCAAGCGACAGCCGCGGTTTTGCCCAATGTTAAAATCGGCGACTATCAGAAAATTAAAATCAAAAAAGAACCGATTAAAATTAGCGATGAGCAAGTCAATAAAATTTTAGCCGATATCAGGAAAATGCGGACTAAAGAAAAATTAACAGAACAGCCAGCTAAAACTGGCGACAAACTGGAAATAGATTTTGAAATTTTTTTGGACGGCCTGCCCATTGAAAGGGGTCAGCACCAGAAATATCCGATTATTATCGGCGAGCATAAATTTATTCCCGGCTTTGAAGACCAGCTGGTTGGTTTAAAAGCCGGCAAGACCAAGGAATTCCAGCTTAGATTCCCGGAAAAATATTTTGCCAAGAAATTGGCCGATAAGGAAGCCGAGTTTAAGGTAAAATGTCAGGCGGTTTATGAAGTGGAATTGCCAGAGTTAAATGATGAACTGGCCAAGTCAATTTCGGCCGATAAATTCCAGACCCTGGCTGAACTCAAAAATAGTATCCGAGAAAATTTAGAAACCGAAGAAATCATTAAACAGGAACAAAGATTAGAAATTGAAATGCTGGATAAGTTGGTGGCTATTGCCGATTTTGAGGCTATTCCTGATCTTTTAGTGGTCAGTGAAGTCCATAAAATGATCCAGGAGTTGGAGCACAGTCTAATCGACCAGGGCTTTGATTTTGCCGATTATTTGAAGAGTTTGAATAAAAGTGAAACTGACTTGAAGGAAGAGTTTAAACCTCAAGCCGAGAAAAGGGTGAAAATTGCTATTTTGACCAGAGAAATATTTTTAGAGAAAAATTTTGAAGTGCGTGAGGATGAACTGGCCAAAGAAATTGAAGCCGCTCTTAAAAATTATCCGGCTAATCCAGAAATCAAAAAACAATTGGCGAGTGAAACCTATCGGGATTACTTAAGGAATGTTTTGGGCAATAAAAAAGTGATTGAATTTTTGAAAAAAGAAATAATCAGTGATTAGTGCCACCAACGATTGACTAAAATATTTAATTGTGCTAAAAATATTGGGTCATAGCACCTTAACATTCCAACCGCAACCAGCCGAAGGAGGGTAATAGTTTGAGCCAAAGAAAACAGACAACCATTCTTGATATTAATGATGTCAGCGAATTAACTCCCAAAATGTTAAAATCATGTCTTCAAAAGGCTGGGGAAAGGTTACGTTTTCATAATGTTTTACTTAATAGTGAAAGCAGAAAGGAAATTGTTGGAGATTTTTTTGCTAATTTCGATCACGGCCTAAGTCATTCCCAAGCTGTTTGGAACCGCTGCCAAGAAATTATCAGTCAATCGTCTCTTCTTTGGAAGGTGGCTGTCGAGCAAGCTAACCGAGTCGGCCGTGACGGAAACCAGGCTCGGCAAGCTCTGCTCTTGGCTTCCATTTTTCATGATTTAGGCAGATTTTTAGGATTTAGTTTTAGTACCCACGAAATAATTGGCGCGAAGTTAGCGGCCGCCATTAATCCTGATGACACGGGTTTTGCCAATGTACTCTATAATTTAATTATTCATCATGATTATGTTTGTCCGATTATCAATGGTTATGATTTTCCTTTTGAGGCAGTTTCTCCGCTGGCGGAAATTTTTCGTTTGGCTGACAAAACATCAAACTCTCCCAGTGAAGAGATTAGGCGGTATTATGAAGTTGGTCGGCGCTTAGCGCCCGATAAGCCATTATTTAAGCCCGATATTCCGGCTGAAGTCAGATTTGATTTTACCAACAGTTCTCCGGCCGGGAAGGATATGTTAACTTGGTTTTTACTGCTTTTTGCTCTGCAGTCAACTGATTTTCTTTACGGCGATACCCGCGATGCTTATGCTTATTGGGCCAGAGGGAAGAAAGAGGCATTGGAAGTTATTGGTGATTTGTGCCGCCAGGAAGAATATCTGGATGGCAGAACGCCGACTGAGCCCGAAGAAGCCATGGCGGTGGTGATTCGCTTCTGTCAAAAGCACAATTTAATTATTTCTGCCTAAACCAAACAATCCCGCTTTGATTTTATATCAGAGCGGTTTTTTTTAACTTAATATTTACTCATACTTTTTTTTCTAGTATTCTTTTGCCACCTTTTTTAGAAAAAATAAATTCTTCTGGAACCTTTTGGCCGCAAATATTTCTTTTTGCCACTTCTTTAGAAGAAGTGGCACAAAACTCCGAGCGATGAAAAATTTGGCGCTTCAAGTAAAATTCTTTCCCCTCCTTTCCAAGGAGGGGCCTGCCTGCCGGCAGGCAGGTTGGGGGTGGTTGGCCGAAGTTTTAGGCAAACCCCTCTGTCTCCGCCAACTGGCGGATTCGTCTCCCCTTGGCAAGGGGAGAATTAAAACTTTGTAACTCATTTTACTTATTATTTTCTCCAAATTTTTCAAATGCTCGCCTATTTATTTATAAATTATTATAAATAATAAATCGAGCCTATGAAAAATTTGGTTTTTTATTGTCATTGCGAGGAACGAAGCAATCACACTTCAAACACATGAGATTGCTTCAATCGCTTGATCTCTTTCGCAATGACAAATAAAAGTTAGAAAAAAGAAGATATTTCAAAGAATGTAAAAATTGCCAAAAACACCCAAATTTACTAAAATTAAAGTATCTCAATTATTAAATCATCATTATTTATGTCGAAAATCGGCATCATTGGCGGTTCAGGATTGGATGATCCGCAGATTTTAAAAGAACCGCAAATCAAAGAAGTGGGCACTAAATTCGGCCGTCCTTCATCAGCTTTAACTATCGGAAAAATCGAAGGAGTGGAAGTGGTAATTTTAGCCCGCCATGGCAAGGAGCATAGTATTATGCCAACTAAAGTTAATTTTTTAGCCAATATCATGGCGCTAAAAAATGAGGGCTGTACTCATATTCTGGCTGCTACCGCCGTTGGATCTCTTCGAGAAGAAATCAAGCCCGGCAACTTGGTTTTTCCCAATCAGTTTATTGATTTTACCCGCCAGCGCCATTTGACTTTTTTTACCGATAAAGTTATCCATACGCCCATGTCCGAGCCCTATGACATTATGTTACGTAGCTTGCTACGTAACACTTGTGATGAGTTGGGCTATGCTTACAACAGCGAGGTGACTGTCATTACCATTGAGGGACCAAGGTTTTCTACCAAAGCCGAGAGTTTAATGTTTAGAAATTGGGGCGCCGATATTATCAATATGTCCACTTGCCCGGAAGTAATTTTAGCCAATGAGCTTAACATTCCCTATCAGACCATAGCTATGTCCACCGATTATGATTGCTGGAAGGAAAGTGAGGCGCCGGTAACTTTTGAGATGGTGATGCAAACCATGAAAGCCAATGCCGAAAAAGTTAAACAATTATTAATCAAGGTGATTCCCAAGATTTAGAAATTAGAAATAGGAAATAGGAAATTAGGGAATTAATAAAATAAGAATATAAGAATTTTCAATTTACAATTTACATTACATTCTCAAGAAGCCAATTTAAAAATTATTTGAAAATTAGAAATTAAAAATTATTTAAAAATTGAAAATTGGAAATTAAAAATTGAAAAGATATGCCCATCAAATCCCGAATCCGCACGGTCGCTGATTGGCCCAAAAAGGGCGTGATGTTTCGCGATATTACCACTCTTTTAAAAGACCCAATCGGTTTGAAATTATGTTTGGATAATTTTTTAGAGCGTTATCAAAATAAAGACATTGATGTTGTTGTCGGCATAGATTCAAGAGGTTTTATCTTAGGCGGCGCTCTGGCTTATGAGTTAAACAAGGGTTTTGTCCCAGTCAGAAAAAAAGGCAAATTACCAGCCGAAGTGGAAAGCGAGGAATACGCCTTAGAGTATGGCACTGATGTTATTGAAATCCACAAAGATGCCATTACTCTCGGCCAGAAAGTTTTAATCATTGATGATTTGATTGCCACCGGTGGCACCGCTTTGGCTGCGGCCAATTTAGTCAAAAAATTGGGCGGGGAAATAATAGAACTGGCTTTTATTGTTGATCTGCCGGATTTAGGCGGCGGTAAAAAATTAAAAGAAGCTGGTTTTAATTATTACAGTCAGACAGCTTTTGCGGGGGAATAAATATTTCAATATGCATATAGGCGCACACATTTCGGCGGCTGGCGATGTTACCTTAGCGCCAGAGCGATCTAAAAAAATCGGTGGCGAATGCTGCCAATTTTTTTCCCGTCCGCCCCAAGGCGGTAAAGGCAAAGAGCTGACTGAAGCCATTGGTCAAAAATTTAAAGCCAATATGAAAAAATACGGCCAAGCGGCCGCTTATATTCACGCGCCTTATTACCTTAATTTTGCTTCACTAAATAACCGGATTTATTATGGGTCAATCAGCGTCATCCGAGCTGAATTAGAACGGGGCAATATTTTGGGAGTAAAAGCTCTAATGTTTCATCCCGGCAGTTACAAGGAAGCGGGAGAAAAAAAGGGACTGAAATTAGTTTGCGAGGGCTTAGAAAAAGTCTTGAATGACTATCAGGGAAAAACTGAATTACTGATTGAAATGTCGGCTGGCGCCGGCGCTATTATCGGCGATACTTATGAAGAAATAGATAAAATCATCAATTCCAAAGAATTGAAAAAATATAAAATCGGAATTTGCTTTGACACCGCCCATGCCTTTGCCAGCGGCTATGATTTAAGGGCTGAAGCGGCAGTCAAAAAAACTTTTTCCGATTTTGATAAAGTGTTAGGTTATAAAAATTTAAAACTGATTCACGCCAATGATTCCAAAGTGGAATTAAATGCCAAAAAAGATCGCCACGAGCATATCGGCCAGGGCCAAATCGGCTTGGTCGGTTTTCAAGCGATTGTAAATTTTGCCAAAGCCAAAAAAATTGATTTGATTTTAGAAACCCCTGACTTAGCAGGCAGGAAAAAAGATATTGAAATTTTGAAAAAATTAAGAAATAATTAAATAAGAAACAAAATACAAGATACAAAAAAGATACAATAACCAATAATTAAATATCAAAAAATAATTAAAAATAAATTTTGAATATTAGAATTTGAAATTTGATATTTATCTGTAACTTGTATCTTGTATCCTTAATATTTATATATCTCACTCCTTTCTATTTTTATATATGAGAATAGCTATAATATCCGATTCCCATGATAATATTGTTAATACGGAAAAATTTTTAGCTTGGGCCAATGAAAATGAAATTGCCATCATTATCCATTGCGGCGATGTTTCAGCTCCCTCAATGATAAAAAAAGTTATGGTGCCAATGTTTTCTGGGCCGATTCATTTAGTTCATGGCAATGTCTCGGATCGAAAATTACTGAAAAAAATTTGCGCTGAATTTAAAAATGTCACTTTGCACGGCGATGAAGGTGAAATAGAAATAGGGCGGGATATCCCCCTTCAGGCCGGGGGAGAAAAAATGAAAATCGCTTTTTGTCATTTTCCCGAACGAGCCAAGAAGCTGGCTCAAAGTGGCCAGTATAATTTAGTTTTTTACGGCCACACCCATAAACCCTGGATAGAAAATATCAATAAAACAATTTTAGCCAATCCTGGTACTTTGGGCGGCCTGTTTCAAAAAGCGACTTTTGCGATTTTTGACACCACCACCAAAAATTTGGATTTAAAAGTTTTAGAAGATATTTAAGTATGACAGCCAAAAGAATCATTATTGAAGTTAAACCCAATGCCAAAGAAATTAAAGTTGAAAAAATAACTGATAATATTTATAAAATCAAACTCACTGCTTCACCTATTGGCGGGCAAGCCAACCGGCAATTAATTGAAGTTTTAGCCCAATATTGGGGAGTGGCTAAAAGCCAAGTGGAGATAAAATCCGGCAGAAACAGCAAAAGTAAGGTGTTAATAATATATGGATAACTAAGAGTTGATAATCAATCTAATTTCTTATATAATGCCACTGGATTATTGATGACTGGCGGTGGTTATGGAAAATTTCGCTAAAATAAGCGATTTTTTGTTTATTTTCAATATAAACCCTTGACATTAAAGATTAATTTTGCTAAAATTATAAGTTAAATGTTAAAAATAATATCCACAGCTCTGCAGGCACGACAAGCATAGGAATTATAAAAAGGATTATTTTGGTTTCGACTGGAATTTTTCCTTTAAGTAATTTCTTGTCTGCAGGGTCGTGGATAGTATTTGCTAATCTGTAGGTCTTGTACAAAAACAATTTGTCACCTTCCATTTGAGAAAGTTTTTATCTCTTTTTCTCATTCCGCGAACCTGCCTGCCGGCGCAGGCCAGAGCGGAAATTACGCTTAGGTGGGCTGCTACGGCTAGGCACGACAAGCATGGGAATTTTTCTAAGCTCTTTTGGGGCTTCGGCTCGAAAACTGCTTGGCAGAATTTTTCTTGCCTGGCCATAAAAGCCCAACTAAGTATTAATAGACCTACAGATTAGTGGATATTATAAAATCCACCCCGATATCACATCGGGGTGGATTTGTTTTTGAGATTATATTTTATGTCGCCAGACCTCTTCAATTTCTCTCTGATTCTTAAAAGTATAATGATGGCTTTTTATTTTTCCAGTTTTAGAATCATTACTAACGGCTTTCTTATCGCCCAAATAGAAACCAATATGCTGATGATTATTTTTTGCCTGCCAGATGATAATATCACCAGGCGAAATTTTGTTTTTTGTTATTTTTTCCCAGCCGGAATTTTCCAGGTCTTTTATGGTACCAGTTACTGTTAAGTGCAAATTGCCTATTAAATCAAAAATTTTTAAAATTGAAGAAACAAAATAGGCGCAGGCCAAATCACCGTTTTGAGTAAGATTTTTTTTCCGGCCATTGATTAAGCCATAGGCCTGACGCCAAGTCGTGCCGCCGATACTATTCTTTATTAAAACCAAATAATTGTCTTTTTTAATAATGGTTATTTTTTCCATTTTAGAGGATTAAAATTTCATCGGTAGTGGTGGCATTATCCGGACTCAAAGTCTCGACGCCGATTAAGCAGACCGCCTGCCAGGGCTTATAGTGGGAAGTAAAAGTGGTTTTATCAACTTTACCGTTAGCGTAAGTGATAGTGTAATCAAAGGTAGCATCAACGCCTTTATGGGCGGCTTCGGTGCATTTTTTGGCGCCGACCGGTATATCGGTGCTTTCAACATATTTGGTTGGCGGCGGCGCCACCCAATTCCAAACCCGAGGCGTGGTTCTGGCCATTTTCCGGCCATCTTTAGTTCCCCAAAAATCAAAATAAAGATGATCGCCTTCAATTCTGGTTTGAATTAAAATATAATTGCCAGTGTCATTGATGAATTTTAAATCAGGCGCCGGGTTGTAAATAGTAGCATCGGTACCGGGCAGGCCGTTTTCCAAATAATAGCTGACACTATAAGAATGACTGCGCCGGGCGGTAATCGGTAAACCAGATTCCAAAGCTGCGCGAAAAACGGTAGTGCCTATTTGGCAGAGACCGCCGCCGTATTCAGGCACGGTTTTATTGCCCTTGATCACCAATTCCTGTTTATAACCGTGTTCGCCATCAATTTCTCCCAAGGCCTTTAGCAGCGAAAATTCTTCTCCCGGCTTAATTAAGATACCGTGCAATTTATTAGCGCCGGTTTTAATGTTATGGCGCCGATTAACCGGACTGCCAGTAAAGTTGGAATGGCCAGTGCCGATTATTTCTTTGATGCCCAGATCATTAATGTCTTCAGTCAGGATTTTGGGCGAGGTGGTATCAACTACTATTTCTATTTTTAAATTGCCCTGGTTTAGATAAGGGTTTATTTTTTTATAGGTCTCTGCCAAATTAACGGTCTGGCCGTCGCGATGGACCTCAAATTTAGTGACTTTGCCGTCAGCGATTTCAATAGTCGCGTCTTTAGGTTCAATATTAATTTGGGAGGAAATATTTTTCAAGAGCCAAGCGGCAAATTTTTCTTGATTTAAGCCGACAATAATATTATTATTGTCGTCTGCCGGCCCGGTCGGCGCCGGCCGGGCAGACCAGCCTTTTTGAAATTCCAGCATTGAGCCAAGATCTGGCTTGGTTAGCGGCCATTTATGGTCGCCATAAAATAATTCTGGCGTGGTGGTGGTTAAAACTTGCCTGACTAAATCTTCTTTATTGATCACTTCGGCTAAGCGTACCAAAGGACTGACGGGCATTTTTTCTATTTCTATCGGTTCATTTTTTAATTGACTCAAATTATTTTTTATTTTAGCAATAGCATCATCATAGTTTATAGTAACGCCTGCCTGTTCTGGTAAAAATTCCAGCCTATAATCATTGCCTTGCCAATCAACTTTAATGACTGGATTTTGAGCAATAGTTTCTAATTCAGAGAGACCTTGTTTGATCAGTAACCTCATCATTAACTCATCCAAAGAAAACTTGGCTTCAAAATATTTATCTTGGGAAAGCATTTTTATTTGAGTAATCAGGTTTTGCCACCAGGACCCTCGGCGGCCGAAAGCCAAGGCCTCTTTAATGGTTTTGGCATTATCAAATCTTAGAAGCTGGCGTGACAGGTCAGGATCATTTAAAGCATCAATGGCTGGAGTAATTTTCAAATAAGAGTTGCCGTTGTTTTTGTAAATTATTCTGATTTCCTGCTTTTCCAATTTTTCCGTCAGCTGATTGATAACCGCCAGGGCTTCTTGAGAAGTCAAACCCGCCAAACCGACATCGCCCAAGCGACTGCCGGGGAAAAATTTATTTTGGTATTTTAACTCATAAGCCAAAACCGCCGAGCTCAAAATCAGCATTATAACAAAAACAGCGACTATAATAGTAATTATTAGCCACCGCCTTTTTATTTTTGCGTAAATCTTGTTTTCAATGACACCCTTAAGGTCATTTAAATGTTTTTGGGGTTGGAAATTAATAGGCATTTTAATCCTCAAGTGATTCAACTACAATGGAAGTATTTTTATATTTCTTAGGCAAGATAATGGTCAGGAGGCCTTTTTTTAAGGTGGCTTTAACGCGATTTTGGTCGATTTCTTGGGGCAGGACAATGGAGCGGCTGAAAGCCCCCCAGTAGACCTCACGAGCGAAATAATTGCTTTCTTTCACTTCTTTATCTTCTTCCCGATAGCCGCGAATAGTCAGCAAATCATTGCTAATGGAAATACTCAGGTCTTTAGGGTCGACACCGGCCATGGCTGATTTAACGATAATATTGTTTTCATCTTGATAGACATCGCAGGCTAGTTGACCCTCGCCGGCAGCAAAATTGTCATTTTCCGGCAAACTGCTGGACAGGAAAAAATCACGGGCCTTTTCCTCGTTTTGGCTTAAAGCATTTTTTTGGTTTTTATCAAGCATAGATTTGTAACTATCTCACTATATTATACTAAAAAAATGAAAAACCAGCAAATAAAACCGGTAAGTAGTTCTCAAAACAAATACACTCGCTGAAGTTAACGAGTGTTATTTATTTCTTATCAAGTTTTAAGAATTTATAAAGGCCAAAAGAAATTAAGCCCAATTGCAGAGTCGGTGTCAGACCGGTTTTAATAAGTGGGATGATTGGCATCAAATCGTTGTAGGCCCAACGGCCAGTAGAAAGCGCGAAGCGCTCTAAAATAACGGCAAAAATAATACCGATAACCAGCGACCACCAAAGCCGATTTTTAAAATAACCGACTGCTATAAAAATTACAGCCAAGAGAGTGGTAAAAATCGCATCAAACAGCGCGGCTTTCAACAGAATCCATTCAGTGATTTTTCCGCCTTGATAATGAACGTATAAGTAGGAATGAAGATTTTCCCAAATTAAATTCAAGCTAAAGGCCAAACCAAAGATTATCAGTAATTTTTTTCCGTTTCTGACGGACATAATACTTTTCATAACATCTTCATCTCCCTTGGTTTTAAACCATCGGTAATAATACTTAATAATTTATTAACTGTCAATTATTATAAAACAAAAAACCGTCCCGATTTATCGGGACGGTTTTCTTATTTCTTAAAAAGAAATATTAAGCTTTTTTGACTTTGACAGCTGCTTGTCCTTTGGGGGTGTCAATGACTTCGAAAGAGACAGTGTCGCCTTCTTGAAGATCAGAGAATTCAATCCCGTCAAGTTCATTAGCGTGGAAAAACAAATCCTTTTGTCCTTCGCCTTGACTAATAAAGCCAAAGTTTTTGTCAGTCAGCCTTTTGATTGTTCCTTGCATGAATTTAGAAATGAAGTGAATTAGCTCGCACTAGTTATGAGAAATTCGACTTTATTTCTATACATAACTACTACTTTAGTAGGTTATTGGCTATTTGACTAAATCAGCCAAAAGTCCAATCTTTTACCATCTCCAGTCTATCACTCTTAGATTAATATGTCAAGAGGTTGAAAATTTTAAAGTATTGACAAGCAGTAATTTGTTTGTTAAACTGACCAAAGTTAAATAACCACCTGCAATTTGCCCCAAAATGGTTTTTCTATATTTTTAGGGCAGGAAATTAATAAATAAAAAGCAGGGCTTCCTAGATGGGTGATAAGACTAACCACCGGAGGTTAAGGGATTAAAATAATGGCGATTGGAGTTAAAAAAGAATCAGAATTTAAGAAACTGCTTGAGGATAAGCAGTATTTTAATTTGCCCAAAATTGGTGATCTGGTTAAAGGAACTGTGATCTCGGCTAGTAAAAATGAGGTTTATATTGATCTTGGCGGCATTGCTACCGGTCTGGTTCGCGGCAAAGAATGTTATGGCGAATCGGAAGAATATAGGAATTTAAAACCCGGTGACGAAGTAGAGGCAACTGTTTTAGAATTGGAAAATGAAAATGGCGAGGTGGAATTATCCTTTAGATACGCTGGCCGGCAAAGAGCTTGGCAAGACATTAAAAAAGTTGAAGAGAGCGGCCAGATAATCAATGCCATTATCACTGATGCCAATAAAGGCGGATTAATGGTCAAGTTGGGCAGTACTCTAGGCTTTCTGCCTGTTTCCCAATTATCTCCGGAACACTACCCTCGTGTCCCCGGCGGCGATAAAAATAGGATATTGGAGATACTTAAAAGTTATGTCAGCCAGAAGTTTGAAGTGAAAATTATTGATACCGATGAAAATGAAGATAAATTGATTGTCTCGGAAAAAGCTGCTTGGGAAGAAACCCAAAAAGATGTTATTAATAGATATAAAGTTGGCCAGGTTGTTGAAGGTGTGGTAACAGCAGTTACCGATTTCGGAATTTTCGTAGAATTTGACAAACTTGAGGGTTTAATCCATATTTCTGAAATTGCCTGGAAAAGAATTGATAATCCGTCTGATTTTGTCAAAGTTGGCGAAGTAATCAAAGCGGAAATAATCAGCATTGAAAATTCTAAGATCTTTCTTTCAATGAAAAAATTGCAAAAAGATCCCTGGGAAGGAATTACCAATAGGTATGAGATTGGACAAAAGGTCCCGGGCCTAGTTCTCAAAGCCAATCCCTTCGGTCTTTTTGTGGAATTAGACAAAGACATCCACGGTTTGGCGCATATTTCCCAACTTAGCGAGAAACCGGTTAGCAATGTGGAGAATGTAGCTAAAGCCGGCGATGAGATTGATTTTTATATTGTTTCTATGGATCCGAAAAACCATCGGCTGGGACTAAGCTTAATAAAGCCGGCTTTAAAGAAGAAAAAAGAAAATGTCAGCGATTCAGACAGGCCGGCGGGCTTAGTGGCAGTAGCCGGAGAAAAATCAAAAGACCAGGAAATTAAAAAGGAAATAAAGCCAGTATCTAAAGATAAAGCGGTTAAAAAAACCAAGAAGGATAAGAAAACCGAAGAAGCTAAAGCCGAAACCAAGACCGGAACTTGATGCCCGGAGATAAAAAGTCAAGCAGATATTAAAAATAGATGCTAAAAAATACTCCCGCCTTTTTTAGGGCGGGAGTATTTGGTTTAATTATTTCCTTTGTTTTATCAGTTTCAATGACCGGTGGCTGTAATTGAACCAGCTAAGGAGGCCAGTGAAGATAGCCAGATAAAGAAAGATTAGCGAGATTGGCAGCCAGATCGGCGAAGACGTTGTCAGGTAAAGGAAAATTGTTATTAGACCCATAACCTGGAAAATCATCTTGCTTTTGCCGGTCCAATCGGCTGAGGGCGTGGTGATATCATGATTGATGATAACCAACCCCAAACTTTCCACCAGGATTAAAACATCGATTATTACCATTATCAGTAGAATCTGGAAATAAGGATAGTGCCAGAATAAAAATAGAGCCGAAAGAATCACCAGTAATTTATCGGCTAAGGGATCAAGTATAATTCCGTATTCGGATATTTGTTTTCTTTGCCTGGCCCAGGAACCGTCAAAACTGTCAGTCAAGGCCGCCAAGAAGAAAAAAAATAAAGCTCCCCCGAAATATTCAGTAGCTAAAAGATACAAAATCACCGGAATCAGAAAGAATCTTAAGCAAGTTAGATGATTGGGCTTGAGACCTTTTGGCCAGAACTTAAAGAGCGTCCGATTCCAAAATTCATCCACTAATTGCTGGAACTGGTTTGACATTTTAAGGAAAAATAATTAATATATTAATTAGACCTAATTAGATTATAATAAAAAATTACTTATTTGTCATGAAAAAAATAACTAAACAATTCTTGATCGCTTTTTTGTTTTTTTTGATGTTTGCCAGTATTTTAAGCTTCATCACTTTGCCGGCCGAAAGACCAGCTGCTGTCAATGTCACTACACTTTTAGCTCAAATTGATGAGGAAAAAATCGAATCAATTACGGTCCGAGAAAACCAATTGGATATCACCTTAGTTGGTGGCGCCAAACAGGTATTGGAAAAGGAATCATCGGAAAGTTTGAGCACGTTATTGAAGAATTATAATGTCAATCCGGACAAATTAAAGAAAATCGCCATTGATGTTAAGAGTGAGAGCGGAGTTAAGTTTTGGGCGGTGGCCATCTTGCCTTTCTTAATACCCTTTCTGTTTATTTTCGGTTTTTTCTGGTTTATGATGCGCCAAGCCCAAGGGGCCAATAATAAAGCTATGAGTTTCGGGCAAAGCCGAGCTCGGGAGTTTAATCCTAACAAGAAGTTAAAAATTACTTTTAATGACGTAGCCGGAGTCAAAGAGGCCAAAAAAGAATTGGTGGAAGTTGTTGATTTTCTAAAAAATCCCAAGAAATTTTTGGCTTTAGGCGCCAAGATTCCTAAAGGCGTCTTGCTTTTAGGCGCGCCGGGAACCGGTAAAACCCTTTTGGCTAAGGCCGTAGCCGGTGAAGCCAATGTGCCGTTTTTTAGCATTTCCGGCTCGGAATTCGTGGAAATGTTTGTCGGTGTCGGCGCTTCGCGTGTCAGGGATTTATTCAATAAAGCCAAAAAAAATGCCCCTTGCATTGTCTTTATTGATGAAATTGACGCTGTTGGCCGGCAACGCGGGGCCGGGCTGGGCGGCTCGCATGATGAAAGGGAGCAAACGCTTAACCAAATATTGGTAGAAATGGATGGCTTTGACCCAAGAACCAATGTCATTATCATGGCGGCCACTAATCGGCCCGATGTTTTGGATTCAGCTCTTTTAAGGCCGGGCCGGTTTGACCGCCGAGTGACTTTGGATATGCCGGATATCAATGACCGCGAAGAAATTTTAAAGGTTCATTCCAAGGAAAAACCGCTGGCTAAAAATATCAGCTTAAGAAAAGTGGCCGAGAGAACTCCCGGTTTTTCCGGAGCTGATTTATCAAACCTGCTTAATGAAGCGGCCATCTTGGCTGCTTTGGAAAATAAAAAAGAAGTCAGCGAATACCACATTCTACACAGCATTGATAAGGTCTTGCTGGGCCCGGAAAGAAGGAGTTATATTTTAAATGAAAAGGAAAAAGAAATCACTGCTTATCATGAGGCGGGCCATGCTTTAGTGGCTCATGAATTGCCCCATACCGACCCGGTCAGCAAAATTTCTATCGTGGCTAGAGGCAGCGCGGCCGGCTTTACCTTGAAATTGCCCACTGAAGACCGACGGCTTCATAGCAGATCGGAATTTTTAGAAGATCTGGCCGTGATGTTGGCCGGGCAAGTAGCGGAGAGGATTGTTTTCAATGAAGTTACCACTGGCGCCCAAAGCGATCTGCGCCAAGCTACTACGTTGGCCAAAAAGCTAATTACCGAATATGGCATGAGTGAAAAAATGGGATTAAGGACTTTCGGTGAAAGGGAAGAACTGATATTTTTAGGCAAGGAAATTCACGAACAACGCGATTATTCCGAAAAAACCGCTGAAGAAATAGATAAGGAAATTCATCGTTTAACTGATGAGGCGGCGGTGCTGGCTGAAAAAATAATTAAGGAAAAAAGAAGATACCTGGATAAGATCGTGATCGCTTTAAAAGCCAAGGAGACCATAGAAACTGATGAGTTCAATGCTTTGTTTGCCGATAAAGAATAATTTATCCCAATAATAATTTATCAATTAAAAGCGCTGGCCTTAAAGAGGGCTGGCGCTTTTTTCTTTTATTTTTTAATTTATGTTATAATATTAGCAACCAGTTGGATTAATAACTTTTTAAAATATATGGAGGAGAGAACGCTTTATAGGCCGATTTTAAAAGAGGCCTGGCAAATTACTAAAAATTTTAAATCATTGTGGTTTTTAGGGTTGTTTGCCGCTGTCTTGGGCGGTAGCGGAGAATTTGAATTATTGGCGAGGATAATATTCAAACCGGGGAGTAATCAGGGCTTAATACTGGGCGCTTTTGAAAGTTTTAAGACCGGTATCCAGAACACTCTGCCAACTGGGGCTGATTTATGGTCAAATCTTTTAACTCTGTTAATTAACGCTCCGCTTAATTTGATTTCGCTGATTTTGGTCTTGGTCGCCATTGTTTTAATAGCCCTATTTGTAATTTGGCTGGCAGTTGTTTCCCAAGTCGGTTTGATTAGAAATATTGATTCCATTATTGATAAGAATCCCAAACCCACTATTAATGAGGGCCTAGAGGCGGGAGTGGAAAATTTTTGGCCGATCATAACCGTCCAATTGATTTACAAAGCCATATTATTTATTGTCTTCGTTTTATTGGGCAAAGAAATAATACTTTTGACTCTCTTGCCAACAGCCGGCATCGTTATCCATATTATTTTACTGATTTTATTTTCCCTGATTATGATTGTGATTTCATTTGTCATCAGGTATCAGATAATTTTTATTATCCTAAAAAAAGAAAAAATTATCACCGCCCTAAAATCAGCTTGGAAATTATTTATCGGCAATTGGCTGATATCTTTGGAAATGGCTTTTATACTTTTTATTGTCTATTTATCAGCGGCCTATCTAACTGCTTTTATTTTTGCCTTGTTTTTAGCAGTCCCCTTGGTGTTTTTGACTTATTCTTATCAAATACCGGCTATCTTCATCTTAGTTATCGGCGCTATATCAATTTCGGCAGTCCCTGTAATCATCTTTTTAATAACTGCCATTGTTAACACTTTCCAGTGGGCGTCTTGGACGCTTTTATTTAAACGAATAAGCGCTGGTAAATCATCAAGTAAAATAATCAGATTATCGGCCCAATCTCCCAATCTCAAGAATCCGTTCAATAAAAAATAGGACTGGCCTTAAAACCGTTCTGATTTTTCGCTGACCGGCGAAGTTGGAACGGTTTTAAAATTAGTCGGAACTTGTAATAATACTGCAAAGAAATTATAATTAATCCATAAACAGATAATTAAATTATGGCTATTGGCCCGTCATTGGAAGATTTATTAGCTGAATCGGCTAAAGAAAAAGAGGACTCAACGGCTTCTGAACTCCAAGAAAAAATCAAAGAAATCACTATCAAAGAAAAAGAAGAGGAAACCGAAAGGCAAGCCGCTGCCATCGGTTTGCCTTATATTAATTTAGTGGGTTTTAGCATTGGTCCTGATGATTTGGCTACTCTAGCCAAAGATCAATCGCAAAAACTGCAGACCATCTGTTTTTTCAACGATGGCCGGGAAATACGCTTGGGCTCGGTAGATTATAATAATGAAGTTAAAAACCTTGAAGCCGAGCTAAAAGAAAAGTATCAAGCCAATGTTGCCACTTATCTGATATCTTTAAATAGTTTTAACCACGCTTTAAAAATTTATGAAACCCTGCCAGCAGTTAGAAAATTCATCAAAGGTATAGAAATTAAAGAAGAGGAGATAAAGAAATTTGAAAAGGACATTAGAAACTTTCATGATTTGAATGAAAAAATCAAAAATGTTTCCATGACTGAACTAATTACCTTAATCATTGCCGGCGCCATCAAATCCCGAGCTTCTGATATCCATATTGAAGCTGAAGAAAAGGACTTAAAAGTGCGCTATCGCATTGACGGCGTTTTAAATGACGTGGCTATTTTAGCCAAAGAAGTCGGACCTAAAATCACTTCGCGCATTAAGCAACTGGCCAGATTAAAAATAAATATAGTTGATCGACCCCAAGATGGCCGCTTTTCTATTTTTCTGAAAAATGATCGGGTTGATGTCAGGGTCAGCGCTCTGCCGACCGGTTTTGGCGAAAGCATTGTTATCAGGTTATTGATAGCTTCAGCTGTCAGCTTGTCTTTTGAGGAATTGGGTTTAAGGGGTCGGTCTTACAAAACTTTAGAGAAAGAAGTCAAAAGGCCCAATGGCCTGATTATCGCTACCGGTCCGACGGGTTCAGGCAAGACCACCACCCTTTATGCCATTTTAAAAAAACTCAACGATCCGGAAACCAAGATAATCACCATTGAAGATCCGATTGAATATGAGTTAGTTGGTATCAACCAAAGTCAGGTGACTAAGGAATACACCTTCGCCAAAGGCCTGCGTTCAATCGTCCGCCAGGACCCGGATATTATTATGGTCGGCGAAATCCGCGATTTGGAAACAGCGGAAATTGCCATCCAGGCGGCTCTAACCGGCCACTTAGTCTTATCAACTATTCATACCAATGACGCTTTCGGCACCATTCCGAGATTTTTAGCGCTGGGCGCCAAGCCGTTTTTGCTGGCGCCGGCTTTAAACGTGGCTATCGGCCAGCGCTTGGTCAGAAAAATCTGCACTGATTGCAAAACCGAAACCAAGTTAGACGAAGAAACTTTAGAGCGAGTCAAAAAGCTCTTGAGCGCTTTGCCGGTAGAAGATAAGAAAGAATATAAAGTTGATTTGGATAAATTAAAATTTTATAAAGGCCAAGGCTGCGATGTCTGCCAGGGCCTGGGTTACAAGGGCCGAATCGGCATTTATGAAATTATGCCCATTGAAGGCGAAATTGAAGACACGATTATCAAAGGCAATTTATCGGAAAATGAAATTAAGGAAATGGCGGTTGAACGAGGGGTGATTTCTATGGTGCAAGATGGGTTGCTTAAGGCCTTAGAGGGTATTACTTCAGTGGATGAGGTTTTTAGGGTGGCGGAGTAATTCATGAAACTTGAAGCCTATCATTAATTAAAACAACGCTGTTACAGGTGTTGTTTTATGTTTCAGGTTTTAGGTTTTATGAATTATAATTTCCCTTTTATTCCCTCTTAGAGTTTTGAAATTTATTTTAAGGCAATCTTTCGGCCAGCTAGCGCGTACTCTATCAGCCCATTCAATCACGGTGATATATAATGGATTATTCAGGTAATCATTGATACCAATCGCTTCTAAATCTTTGCCACTTAATAAACGGTAGGCATCGATATGAACCAGCTTCCGTAGAGACGGGGCATGCCCCGTCTCTACATCATAATTCTTCATTAAAACAAAAGTCGGGCTGGTAATCATATCGGCTACTCCCAGGCCTTTGGCCAGGCCTTTGACAAAAGCCGTTTTGCCACTGCCCAAATCGCCAATCAGACAAAGCGTTTCACTGCCTTTTAGAGTTTGGGCGATATTTTTAGCAAATTCGAAGGTTTCTTTTTCAGAATTAGTGATTATTTTATTCATAGATTTAGTATAAAGTTAAAAGTTTATAAAGTTTATAAAGTTTTTTTTAAAAAGATAATTTATTATAATGCTACTTTCAACTTTATAACTTGCAAACTTTCAACTACTCAAGTTCCCAATTAGGGTCCGCTTTAATATTTTGCCAATTATCCAGAGCCGGCATTTTTTCCTGGGTTAAATAATAAGCGGCCAGGCCGATCATAGCGGCGTTATCGGTGCAATACTGAAATTGAGGCACAAAAAATTCCAAGTTTTGAATTCTGGCAGCTGATTCTAATTCCTGCCTTAATTTTTTATTAGCCGCTACCCCGCCAGCTAAAAAAATTGTTTTGGCTGAAAATCGGCTGGCTGCTTTAATGGTTTTTCTGACTAAAACCTCAACGACTGCCGCTTGAAATTCATGACAAATTTCCGGTGTTCGCTTTTTGATTGCCTGCTTGGTCATTTTTTGCACGGCGTATAAAACTGCGGTTTTCAGACCGGAAAAACTGAAATTAAAATCGCCAGAATCAATCATTGGCCGCGGCAAAGATAAATTTGAAATTTTAAATTTTAAATTTGAAATTTTTGTCGCCTCTGAGGCGACAATTGGTCCACCCGGATAGCCCAAGTTAAGCAGTTTAGCGACTTTATCAAAGGCCTCGCCAGCTGCATCATCAACGGTTTGGCCGATTTTTTTGAACTTATTATAATCCTCCACTAAAACCAATTCAGTGTGTCCGCCGGAAACTATCAAAGCCATGACGGGGAATCGGCTATTTCCCCTGCCTGGTTTGAAGGAGGGGGCTGGGGGAAGATTAAAATATAAAAAATTAACCGCTAAGTGCGCATAAATATGATTGATTGGCATTACCGGTTTATTCCAGGCCACACCAAGTGACTTGGCAGATTCTACTCCGACAATTAAAGAGGTAATTAAGCCCGGTCCGGCAGTAACTGCAATTAAATCAATATCTTTAGAAGTAACGCCGGCCTTTTCTAAACTTTCTATAATGACTGGAATAATATTTTTTACATGTTCGCGCGCTGCTACTTCTGGCACCACTCCGCCATAAGCTTTATGGATATCAATCTGGGAAGAAACGACATTAGCCGCTACCTCAAAAATATCTTCATTAACTTTAATAACAGCAGCCGATGTTTCGTCACATGATGTCTCAATAGCTAGTATAGTTAAAATTTTATTTTGTTTTTTCATAAACAGTTAAATTCATCGTCTTGCCCCGTTGTGAAGCGAAGCTTCTACAACTGGGGTCACAGGAGGTCTCAATAGCTAAGATTACAAATGATTTCTTTTTAATCATTGGGGGTTGGCTTATTTTGATAATTAATGTTATCAAAATAAGCATTTTTTATCAATCACTACCTTGACTTTTTTAAAAAAATACAATATAATAATTCTCGTGGTTAGTTATTAACCGTTTTTTTATATCAAATATCATGCCGCCGTTGTCTAGTGGGTCGCGAAGCGACGGGGGCAGTAGCGAGCGAAGCGAGAGTCGCTAAAGGCGAGCAAGGGCGAGCCTTCAGCGCTGCCCAGGACTAGGACATCAGTTAGTTTTTAATATCATCAAAGTTTATGCCGCCATCGTCTATTGGGTCGCGAAGCGACGGGCAGTAGCGAGCGAAGCGAGAGTCGCTAAAGGCGAGCAAGGGCGAGCCTTCAGCGCTGCCCAGGACTAGGACATCAGTTAGTTTTTAATATCATCAAAGTTTATGCCGCCATCGTCTAGTGGTTAGGACATCAGGTTTTCATCCTGGCAACCGGGGTTCGATTCCCCGTGGCGGTACATCAAAAATAAATATTCAGCTTACGCTGAGTATTTATTTTTGATGTAAAGTTATGCTGGGGAATCAGCGGGTCTTTTTAGCTAAAAAATATCTCCATTTTTTGCTTGGCAATTAGCAAGTTATTTTATTTTTGCTATACTGACAGTATGAAAAAAATCCTCATAATCATCTTAATTATTATAATTTTAGCCGGTAGTTTATATTTTTTAAGAGTCCCGATCCAAAAATTATTTTTCCAACCCATCAACCCTAATGACGAACTTGGCCTTTCCAAAAATCAAATCAAAACTCCTGATATTGAAGTGATAGTTGATAATTTAACCATCCCCTGGGAAATAGCTTTCTGGCCAACCGGAGAAATATTAGTCACTGAAAGAATCGGCAATTTATTGAAAATCGGCCAAGCTAAAAAAGTCATTAAAATTGAAGGCGTTACAGCTGTGGGCGAGGGCGGCTTACAGGGACTAACACTTCATCCTGATTTTAAAAATAATAATTGGCTTTATTTATATTTAACTACCCAAAACAATAGTGTTTTAGTGAACCGTGTTGAGCGCTATAAATTGGTTGATAATAAATTAGAAGACAGAACAATTATTATTGACAATATACCCGCTGCCCAATTTCACGACGGTGGCCGAATAGCTTTTGGCCCAGATGAAAAATTATACATCACTACCGGTGATGCCGGCCAGAGCGATAAGGCCCAGGATTTAAAATATTTAGGCGGGAAAATTCTGCGCTTAAACGACAATGGCTCAATCCCGGAAGATAATCCTTATGGCACAGCCGTTTATTCTTATGGCCACCGCAATCCGCAGGGTTTGGCTTGGGATAATAAGAACCAATTATGGGCCACTGAACATGGCCGTTCTGGAGTGTTATCCGGCTACGATGAGCTAAATTTAATCCAAAAAGGCAGCAACTATGGCTGGCCGATAATCCAAGGACCGGAAACTAAAGCTGGAATGATAGCCCCCATTATCCAATCCGGTGCTAATCAAACCTGGGCGCCAGCCGGGGCAGTTTATTGGGACAATAGTATTTTTTTCACCGGTCTAAGAGGCGAGGCGCTTTATGAATTTAATATCATTACTCAAAAATTAACTCCCCATTTTTTTAAAGAATATGGCCGGCTAAGGGCCCTGGTTTTAAGTCCTGACAAGTTTTTTTATATCAGCACTTCCAACAAAGACGACCGAGGCCAAATCAATGAAGGCGATGATAAAATTATTAAAATCAATCCAAAGATTTTCAGATAAATTTAATAGATAGCTAAATTATTATTTTTAGGATACAATAACTATAATTAATAAATAACTAAAAAATAAGTTGTAAAAAACTTATGCCCCCCATAACTAAAGTTAAAAAGGGCACTAAAACTGTTAGTAGAGTGGCAGTCCTTTTAATTATTTCAGCGGTAATTGCCGTTGGAGTGGGAATAGTAACTTTAACCACTTTAGGTCCGGCTTCCAAGCTGTCCGGTACTACACCCAGCTGGTGTTTGAGCAATGGTATTTTAGACAGTTTTGATACGGTGATTGGTAATACGGGCGACTCCTGTTTTCTGCAGACCACCCTATATCTAATGGTACTGAAAAGATCCTCAAAGCCCCCAGTGGCTGTATTGAGCAAGAACCAGCCGTTTCGGTCACTGGCAACGTTTACCTGAACAGTGCTCACACCATCACTGGCACACCTAATTCCGTGGCCTGGAAATATGATGGCTCTGGTCTGCACCTAAAACTCTGCGATGATCCATATAGTGATAACTCTGGCAGCTTTACCGTCAAGGTCCAATGGCAAAAGGAGGGCACATTTTACACTTGCCATCCCAATGACGCTACTCGCTGTCAATTGGTTACTGGCTGTCCGGCTGGTCAAATTTGCTACGGTGATTCAAATAGCTGCGGCAATGTCTGTTATTCATACATCACTCGCTACGCCTCTCGTTGCAGTTCAGCTACGGCTTGTGCGACAGTGACCGAAGCCGAATGCGCCAGCGGCAATAAACCTTGTTATACCACTGGTGATGTTTGTCTTAAATATGCGGCCAACGACTGCGCGGCGTCAACTCCAGTTACAACCTATACGACTTACAAGTGTTCAGGTAGTCCTAATTATAGCTGTACTCCAACTGTTTGCACTTTAGGAACTGATGGTTGTTATAATTCTCTTGATAGCTGTTCTTCATCTTGTAATGTCCAGGCCTTGTCAAAATATAAATGCAGTTCTTATCAATGCCAGGCCTGCACTGCCAGCGATCCCAGTTGCAGCCAAAATTATGCCGAGTGCGGGGTGGCTTGCCCGTTAGAATCAGAGTCGAGGGGTTGCTGTATCATTCTCAATGGTTTCAATAATCCGGTGGCTCGGTATGATAATTTGACCAGGGCTGAGTGTAATGCTAAACCCATACGTTGGAGATTACAAAAAGTCGGTTCTTTCTGCCCGGGGAAAATTTGTACGGCCAACTATGGCTGTACCAATATTAATTATTGTTACCAATCAGGTGATTTAACCAAGGCAGACAACTCCTGTCCAGCCAATACCACTAAATGCGGCGGTTTCTATTGTAAAAGCGGCGAAGAGTGCAAATCTTACCTATTTAAAAAGTTTTGTTCAGCCACTATTAATAGTTGTCCAGCAGCAAAAGGCAAACTTTGTGCTGCTGGCCAACGCAACACCTGTTGTCCCCTTAATTCAGTCTGTGGAAAATCCACGATTTTGGGCGCCGAAACGGCAGTTTGTCTGGCACCAGGAATTTGTACTGAAGAAATGTCTAGCTATTGCGGTAAAACTGATGATGGTAAATTGTCGTGTTGTACTGCCGCTCCTAATCTTTCCTGCAAAAATGATGGTGAAACTGGTAATATTCCCGTTTGTCAAACCAAAGACGAAACTGCCTGTATAGCAGTGGGTCAAAAGTTTTGTCAGGGCACGGGCGACAAGGTGAATTTTAAGCGTTGCTGTCCTACTGGTACCTGCGAACATCATTCAAACGGCCTGCCTTTCTGTAACGATTAATCATCTTAACAGTGGGAATAAAAAAACGACCGCCATCTATTCTTTTCGATGGCGGCCTTTTTGTGTTCTTTAACGGATTAGCCGACAGCCATGATGGCCGTGGCGATTTCGTCTCCGATTTGGTTTAAGAACAATTTGTCCCGGACCGACAGATGGTTGACATCCAGCCACGGGAACTGGCTGATCAATTGATAGTATTCTGTCGGGGGTGGGCTTGAGGCCAGTCGGCGATCAAAGTTAGCCATTGCCTCGCGATCCTCGCGAGTGAGCGGCTTGTTTTGGAGTTTGAACCACAGTCGATAGGCCGAAAGCAATTCTCGTTCTTGGTTGACGAATATTAGATCGCGGATTTCTGGCTCTCTGATTTTAACAAATGGCAATTGTTCTTTGATAAACTGTTTGAAATCAGGTGAGAGGCCAGCAAAATACCAGTGAGCGTCAAATTGCTCGCTTTTAGAGATATTTACTAAGTCAATGGCCAGGTAATGGTCATGGAAATAGCACAAAGTTCGCGTTCTGACTGCCGCTTTTTCAACCGCCACAGTAGCACAGTTGATGCAGTTGATAATAATTATTATCAGTCCAATTAAAATAAATGATTTTAATGTTCTCGTGGCTATCATCATTGGTCGAATCCTCCTCTAAGCGGTTTTGGTGCGAACCTTCATCTCAATAAGACAACCGCAGTCTATCATACTTGACAAATTTTGTCAATCCGATAGCCAAATGGTTATTTTTAAGGTAAAATAATCTTAATTAATAAATAACTAAAAAATATGATTTTATTTAGAAAAATCTTAATTTTTTCTTTGATTACCGGTCTTTTTGTCAGTATCAGCGCTGTTTTAGCTGTTAATCTGCCAGAGCCAGCCCAAGAGGTAGTTCCCGAACAGGCCGGTGTTTATGATGTTTTAGGACGACCCGATTTAAAATTAAAAGTTTTTGTTTATGAACCAAGAGTTGATCAGTCGGCTAAAAATAATAATAATGGCAAACCAACTACTCAAGTTCCGCCAGAAATTTGCGCTTCAACTTCAGTGGCTGACCCTGATTCTCCAGCAGTGGTAGCTGGCGCCGGTTGGAAAATGCCGGCCCATTGGGTTTATAGATTAAACTTAAATAATGTTCCAACCGGAGTCGGCTCTCTCAACTTGCCGACTATTACTGATAACGCTTTTAATCAATGGTCTATAGCTATTAATAATTTAGTTGCCATTGAGCGAGGGGAAGACACCACTTTAAATAAAGCCCAATTAGACAGCCAGAATATTATCGCTTGGGGACGGACACCGGGTACGGCTTTGGCGGTTTCTTATGTTTGGTATTATAATATTAGCGGGGAATTAGTTGAAGTTGATACGGTTATGAACAGTAAATTTACTTGGTATTGGTCTAATCCTAATAATTGGCCGACTGATCAGACCTGCGCTTACAGCGGCGTTTATGACGCTCAAAATATTTTAACTCATGAACTTGGCCATACTATCGGACTTGATGATGAATATGAGAGTAGCTATATAAATAACACTATGTATGGTTATGGCTCAAAAGGCGAAACCAAGAAAAATACTTTAACTACTGGTGATAAAAATGGCGCCCTGACACTTTATTAAATTGAATATTTTTTAGATAAAAACGCCGGCTTAATAGCTGGCGTTTTTATTTACTTATATTTATTTCTCTAAAGCGCCGCGGGTATAAACATTTTTTGCGTTCCACAAAAGCCAACCGGCAGTTTGGTTTTCATCACTTGCTCTGATTTGCGCTTTAACCATCTTAGCGTCATAATCGGCGCCTAAATCAAAGTCCTGCAGCCAAGGGCGGGTGGTAGCAATGGAACTGGTCGCTGTCTCTAAAATCAATTTACCTTCTTTCAGCGCCTGATTGACCACTTCATAGGGGTGAGCGGCTGGGTTGGCTAAAGATAAGTAGCCGGGCGGATAATGCGAAGGATAAACCATGGGCGAAATAAAATTAAAATAAAGAGCCGCATCTACTAAGCGCTGGCCGATATTCAAATCATAATTAGGATCATTTCGCCTTTGGTAGGTGAGACCGAATAAATCAATAGACAAAGGAATAGGCAGTTCCGCTAATTCTGATTTTAGATATTTGAAAAATTCGGTTATGATTTCATATCTTCTTTGGCTGTCAGAAAAATTATGATATTGGATTTGCTTAATGTTGCCATCGGAAGGAAAGCGGATGTAATCAAACTGCACTTCATCATAGCCGATTAAAGCCGCCTCTTTAGCTTGTTCAACTATTAATTGCCAAACTTCGGGGTTAGTCAGATCGAGCCAAGTAACGCCCTTATAATCAGACCAAACACCGCCAGATTTATTTTTTAGAGCTAAAGCCGGAAATGTTTTTACTGCTGTCGGATCCTGAAAAGTGGTGATTCTGGCAATAGTATAAATTTCTTCATTTTGTAACTGATTTAAAATATTCTGATAATCAACTCTTGACCTGGCTACTGGTGAAAGCGGCCAATTTTTTAGCTTTTCTGAAAAAGGCGGGAACATGAATTTGCCGGCCGGGTCTTTTAGGTCAATGACTAGGGAATTTAATTCGGTCTCTTTGATTAAATTAATTAATTCTTCCCGTCTTCTCTGATTGGAAAAAGTATAACCGGTTAAATAAATCCCCTTGGCTTTTAACGGAGTAGCCAAGGCCTGGGGATAAGGAGAATTGCTCGTTTCTGATAAAATCACCTGCTTGTTTATTTTTAAAAATGACAAAAACTTTGTATTATCTCTGCTTTCAATAATAATTGAAGCGGCGCTTAATAGGGAAATTATGGCTAAAACAGCCAAAGCTGCCAGCGGAGGAATTTTTTTTTCGCTCAAAACAGAGCCGTCCCCGTTGAATCCGGTTCCCTTCATAACATCTTGATTTAAGACAATAAAATTACCTGTTTATTATATCAGTTTTTACCGCCTTTTAGTTTTTTAAGGTTGGGCTATTCATGGCTGTTGTTTTTTGGGATTTGGGTGGTATAATGGAAAATATTTATTTTATGAAAAAATTTACTAAGAAAAAAGAAAATTTTGTCTGCGAGCATTGCGGTAGAGCAGTTGAGGGCACTGGTTACACCAATCATTGCCCGAAGTGTTTGTGGTCTAAGCATGTTGACGTTAACCCTGGTGATCGCCTGGAGAAATGCGACGACCTGATGAAGCCAGTGGATTTATACAAAGAAGGACAGAATTGGATTTTAGTTCACCGGTGCGAAAAATGCGGAATCATTAAGCGTAATCGGATTTCCACTGGAGATGATTTTGACGAGGTGATTAGATTAAGTCAGGAAATTGCTGATCGTAAAACCAAAAATAATTGTCATGGCGGGTGATTTACTATAGATTCTGGCTAAATTCCGCAACCCTATGTTTTTTAGTTGTCATGGCCAATACAGTAGAGACGGGGCATGCCCCGTCTCTACTTGATATTAATATGGGATTGCGGAGTTTATTCCGAACAAAGTGAGAAACCTGCTCGCAATGACATACAATGAATGTTTTATAATGTTGCTGGCCGAATACCCCTGGCTTTTAAGCCAGGGGATGAAGGCCAGTATGAGAAAAAATATTGTCAGCAGTAGAGACGGGGCATGCCCCGTCTCTACTAGTCATTCTGAATTTGCCCAGACCTGCCTGCCGGCAGGCAGGTACTGCGGTCTTTAGACCACAGTCAAATTCATAATTTAAAATTATTTAAAATTTAAAACCCGCTTTGGCCTAGAGCTAGAGCGGGTTTACTGTATTGTTGTAAATTTAGAACTGCCAGCTGATTTGAGCAGAGACCGTCAGGGTTTCTGCCTCATACTGGCCGGGATAAAGAACGCCAAAGTCGCGTTCAACATCATTTTCACCCCAGCCATAGATGGCAGAAACGCTGAAAGAGAGGTGATCTTTTTGGCACTCCAGACCCAAGGTAGTGTTAATTAAATAGATTATTTATTGTGCTATGATTGACAAAATATTAAAATATAGTACACTTTCATTAGTACCTTAACAATCTAAACCAAGAACAAACCAACTAAGGAGTGTTTGTATGGATATCAGAAAAACCGTATTAATTACGGGTACAACTGGTGCTATTGGATCGATGCATCTCTTAGAACTGCTCAAACGAAACTATCGAGTTATTTGTCTTGTTCGGGGCAATGATGAAGTTGATCGATTTAAGCGATTAGCTGCTGTAGTCGGTCAAGATATAGCTTCTCGAGTTCAAATTATTAATGGTGAAATTACTCAACCATTAGCTGGTGTTGGTTGGGAAATTATTAACAGATTAAGGGGAGAAGTTGATATCGTAATTCACCATGCCGGTTCAATTAAATTTGATCGCAAATGGCAAAATGAGATTATGGCCACTAATATTGGTGGAACCGCTAATATGTTAACTTTAGCTAAAGCTTTGTCGGTGAATTATTTTTGTTATGATAGCACGGCTTATACTCTAAACCAGATACCCCGCAATCCTTATGAAGAATCCAAACAAGTAGCAGAAAAAATGGTACTTGATTGGCACAGCGGCAAGTCAATGGTTTGGCGTCCAAGTATTGTGGTCGGCCGTCTATCAGACGGCGTAACCCACGGCTTTAATGGCTATTATGGATTTTTTTCTGGGTTTTTCAAACTTAAAGAGCATCTATCTAAAAAATGGGCTCTTAACCCAGAGCAGTGTCGAGTTGAAGGGTTTGAATTTACCGAGAAAGGAATATTGATTTTATCCCAACCTCTCTGTATTGATTATTCTCGCGAATCAACTCTTAACTTGGTAGCGGTTAACTGGGCAGTTTCAGCTATGACCGATCTAATGGAAACAGCCAGGTGGAACACAGCTTATAATGTAGTAAGTACTGATCCACCGAAAGTAGCTTGGGTCATTGAGCGCTCTTTTGACATTTTAGGAATTGAGAATGTAAAACGTTTAACTGGCAATATTAATGTTGGGATGACTAGCTTTTGGCGCAATATTCAAACCACCATCAATAGCCAATTGGAACGTTTTTGGCCATACATCAATTATGAGCCAGTGTTTATCTCTGATGCTTTAACTCCAGCACCAATTGTGGATTTGCAGTTTCTCAAGATTATGCTTCAATATGCTATTCAAGAAAATTTTGGCTACAGGAAATAATGGATAAAAAGGAGGTGTCATGAAATATGTAATTGCTGATGGAGTTATCAAATTATTTCAATTAGAGAGTAATAGAGTTTTTTCGATTGATATTTATAAATATTTTCCTCGTTATTTAATTGATAAACCCAGTCTAGAATGTGGTTGGTTTAAATATTGGTGCTTGCAGTTTATACAATTCTTAATTTGTAGTGGCATTAAACTGTTTCTTTGTCCCAGAAAGGGTGAGGTTGGTAATCTTTCTCGGGAAGAAGTGGCAAGTGTATATGATCGAGAAGCAAATACTTATGATGGTAAGCACCATCTTACCACTCATGGAGCAGATATTAACTGGAGGCGAAAAGCAGCAGCAGCTGTTGTTACGATTGGTCGTTTACGTACAAGTCAAAATCGTTCAGATGTTTTTAATGTTCTTGATCTTTGTACTGGTACAGGACTGACTGTTTGTGAAATTTTGCGCCAACTAGCCATTTGGAATATTCCAGCCGAAGTGATTGGCCTTGATTATAATCAAAAAATGCTACAACATGCACAAAATAGGAAGTTAGTTGATTGCAATATTAAGACAATATTTGTTCGCGGTGACGCTATGGATCTTTATTCTGATTTATCTTCTAGTCAGACATCAGATCTAATACAATTCCCAGCTGGAACTTTTGATATTATTACTCAGATGTTTGGGATTGGCGGCATTAATAATCCTATTAGGGTTTTTGAAGGAGTGATTAATATCCTTAAACCGGAAGGTCAATTTTTTCTCATTGATATGCACATGCCAATAGTCGAGCAGGCTGGTGAAATGTTTCTTTTTAAATGGTTTAAATTTCCCTCATTGGAAATGATGACTTATTGGAAAACAACAGTTCCATTAGCTCTATCTCGTCTTTGGGGATGGAGAGATTCAACTTTAGATTTTTATCTTCTACCACTTATTACCTGTCAAGATGCGCAGGGTGTGTTGTGGGGTTTTGAAGTTGTTAATTTTGAAGTAGAATCCCAAATCTGGTGGTTGGGGTTGCCAATTATGCCGGTTGGCAGCATAGTTGTTAAAAAAATAGAAATTACTCTAGAAGAGATGAACAAGCGCCAGGCGCTTCTATTGATGGTAATCGCTTGAATATTTTAATATTGTTGAAAGACAATAACTTAATAACCCGCATTGATTTTAGATCAGTGCGGGCTTTTTAAATTAACTGTGAAATGATATTATTATAAGGAAATAAGAATATCATGAATATATTTGCTATATCAGGATTACTTATTGTAGTCACTTGCAGTGTGATGACTTTTTTAATGTTTGTGCAAGGCAGTGAACGATCTCATCGAATCTGGGGTATTTTTTGTATTACCGTGTTTTTTTGGGGTATTGGCGTATTTAAAATCGCTAGTACCGCTGATCCGGAAATAGCAATCTTTTGGTGGAGGATTGGTTATATTGGTGTTATTTTTATTCCCATAATTTTTACTCATTTTGTTTATGAGTTTTTGAAATTAAAAATAGGCTGGTATATATGGGCATTATACTTATTAGGAGTTATTTTTTTGTATCTCAATTTATTTACAGATTTATTTATTGGTCAAGTTAGGCTGGTTTTTAATCAGTTTTATTATATTTCCTCTCCCGGACTTTTATATAGTTTATTTTTTGTATTATTTATCGTATTTGTTCTTTTCAGCCATATTAAATTATGGCAAGCTCTTAGAAAATCTCATGGAATTTTAAAAGTACAATTAAAATATTTTTTTTTAGCTACCATAATTGGTTTTAGTGGAGGTACATTGAGTTTTTTACCAGTTTTTAACATAAATTTATATCCATTTTTGAATTTAACCGTCTTTCTTTACCCCATAATTATGGGGTATGCTATTTTTAAACATCATTTAATGAACATTAGAGTTATTGCTACCGAATTATTTTCCGGTTTTTTAGTAATTGTAACTTTTGTTAAAGTATTTTTTTATTCTTCTCTCACAGAATTATTTCTAGGAATTGCAGTATTTTTAATCACTGTTATTTTTTCTATTTTATTAATCCAATTAGTTTTAAGGGAGGTTAACCGTCGCGAACAAATGGAAATCTTGACCAAGAACTTGCAAAAAGTAACCAAGGATTTAAAAGTGGCTAATAACAAAATAGAGAGATTGGACCAAGCCAAGCTGGAATTCTTATCCATCGCTTCCCATCAGCTTCGCACCCCGCTGACTGTTATCAAGGGCTATGTGTCTATGATGCTGGAAGGCAATTTTGGCCCGATATCCAAACCAATCAAAGAGAATTTAAACAAAATTTATTTGGCTAATGAACGGTTGATAAGTTTAGTGGAGAGTTTGCTCAATATTTCGCGTATTGAAGCTGGTCGTTTGGAATTTAATATTAAACCCACTAATTTGGTGGCAATAATCGCACCCTTGCTTAGCGGCTTTAAAGAAAAAGCTAAAGAAAAGAATTCAAAATTGAATTTTTTGCCGGCCAAAAATATTGAACAGGTCTTAGCTGACGCTCAAAAAATAAAAGAAGTGTTAACCCATTTATTAGACAACGCTATTAAATACACCAATGATGGCACTATTACTTTAAGATTATATCAAGCAGGCCAATCAGTAGTTTTCAGTTGCCAGGATACCGGCCGAAATATTTTAGCGCCGGCCTTACCTGATTTTTTTGATAGATTTATTCAAAAAAATAAAACCGTTACTGCCTTAACTCAAAATACCAACTTAGGTCTTTATTTTTCTCAAATGGTTATAGAAAAAATGGGTGGAAAACTTTGGGTAGAAAGCGCCGGAGCGAATCAGGGTAATAAATTTTATTTTAGTCTGCCCGGAATCGGTAAAAATCAAATTAAAAAATTGGGGATTAAAAATTAGTTTATGGATATAAAAAACATAGCGTTAATCATTGTCAGCTTGATTAATCTAATCTTGGGTTTTATTATTTTAATTCAGCGTCCAGTCAAAAAATCAAATACTATTTTTAGTTTGATGGTTTTTAATGTGGTTTTATGGGCGGCTATTATTGTTGTTTACCGTCATATTGCCCAACTGGAAACAGCTTTGATTTTAGTCCGTTTATTTTTTGCTATTGCTATTTTTATACCTTTGTTTTTTCTATTTTTTACTTTTATTTTTCCTTACCAGAAAAAATTATGGAAGAAAACAGTAATTTTTATTATTTGTCTGCCGCCAATTATTATTTTTCTGCTGACTTTGTTCACTAATACTATTATTAGCGGCCTTCAGCCGGTGGTGGGAGCTGAAAGTTTGATTATTTTTAGCCGCTGGTTCTTTTTTTACGCTCTGACCAGTTCTCTTTATTTTATCTGGACACTGTTAAATCTTTTTCTTGATATCTTTAAAACTTCGGGAATTATCAGAACTCAATTAAAATACATTTTTATTGGCTTGTTAGCTTCCTCGATAATTGCGCTCGGCACTAATTTATTTATGCCCTGGTTCGGCTATTTCGGTCTTGATTGGATCGGCCAAACCTCAACAGTTATCTGGATAGCTTTTGTGGCTTATGCCTTGGTCAGAGAGCGGTTAATGGATGTGAAAATTATCACCACCATCTTATTTTCTATTTTTATAGTGGTTATATCGGTCTTTTACATTTTTGAAGCTCAAGATCAATTTGAATTAATGTCTAGGATATTGATGTTTATTTTAACCCTCGTTTTTATATTGTTGCTGATTAAATCGGTTTTAACCGAAGTCAATCGCCGCGAGGAAATAGAAAAATTAACCGTTAATCTGCAAATAACCACTAAAGACCTTAAAAGAGTTAATAAAGAATTGAAAAAATTAGATAAAGCCAAATCAGAGTTTTTATCAATTGCTTCGCATCAACTACGCACTCCTTTAACGGTTATTAAGGGCTATGTTTCGATGATGTTAGAAAACAATTTTGGTCAAGTCCCAAAATTAATTAAGGACAATTTAAATAAAGTTTATTTATCTAATGAACGATTGATTAGTTTGGTGGAGAGTTTGCTTAATCTCTCACGCATTGAATCCGGTCATTTGGAGTTTAATATCAAACCCGCTGATTTAGCGGAAATAACCAAGTCCATAGTTGAGGGTTTTAAACAAAAAGTCAGCCAAAAAAACTTGAAATTGGAATTTTTGCCGGCTACCAACATTCCCCAAGTTTTAGTTGACGCTCAAAAAATCAAAGAGGTTATCTCTAATCTAATTGACAATTCCATCAAATACACTAAGACTGGCGGCATTATTATCGGGCTTCATCAAGAAAGCCAATCGGTGGTTTTTTCTTGCCAGGATACCGGCATCGGCGTTTTGCCAGAGGACTTGCCCAGGTTGTTTGAAAAATTCGTCCGGGGCAAGGGTATGATGCAGGTCTATACCGAGGGTACGGGCTTAGGGCTTTATTTTGCCCGCATGGTCATAGAAAATATGGGCGGGCGGATTTGGGTAGAAAGCGCCGGCCAGGATCAGGGCAGCAAATTTTCTTTCAGTTTGCCGATAGCTGATCAGAGTAAGGTGAAGAAAATTAAATAGAAATAAGAAATAGGAAATAGGAAATAAGAAATAAGAGATAAGGGGGAAAAAAGTGAAGTAAGAATTAAGAATTATGAATCAAGAAAATTGAATAGAAATAGGAAATAAGAAATAGGAAATAAGAAAAAAGAAATTATGGACAAAAAGTCACAATATTTAGAATTAAAAGATTTAGAAGTATATGTTGTTTCGAGAAAATATAGTAGTTTTGCTTGGAATATTTATAGTAGATTAAATTGGCAACAGAAAAAAATAATAGGTGATCAATTTATAAGAAGTACCGACTCAATAAGCGCCAATATCGCAGAAGGATATGGGCGCTTTCATTATTTAGATAAAAATAAATTTTATTATAATGCTCGTGGTTCTCTTTTAGAGTCACGACATTGGGCTGGATTAATGTTAGAAAGATTAATAATTACCAAAGAAGAATTTTCGGTTGTTATTAGATATTTCATTGACATTTCTAAAATGTTGAATAAGCTAATCAAGTCACAAAACAATCGCAAACAACAATTATAGTTTATCCTTATTTCCTATTTCTTATTTCCTATTTCTTATTCTTTATTTCTTCTTTAATTTCGCTAATGAAATCTTGAATTTTTTTCGAGCCTTGATCGCCCTCGCCACGTTTTCTCACTGCCACGGTTTTTTCTTTTTGTTCTTTTTCACCCACTACTAAAATGTAAGGAATTTTTTGTTTTTCGGCAGTCCTGATGCGTTTGCCTAAAGATTCGTCGGACTTATCGATTTTGGCTCGACTATCGGCGGCTTTCATTTTTTCTAAGACCTGGTTGCCGTAATCGTTATATTTTTCTGAAACCGGAATAATTATGACTTGAATTGGCGCCAGCCAGAGAGGAAAGGCAGCGGCATAATGTTCGATTAGAAAACCAATGAATCTTTCATGGGTGCCCAGCGGCGCTCGGTGGATGCACAACGGGGTTTTTTCTTCACCCCGGTCATTTTTATAAGTCAAACCAAATCTTGCAGGTATGGCAAAATCCACTTGATTAGTGGCTAAGGTAAATTCCTTGCCGATAGCGCTCCAAACTTGCACATCAATTTTCGGCCCGTAAAAAGCCGCTTCATTCTTCACTTTGACATAAGGAATATAATTTTTTTTCAGAGCCGTTTCAACCATAGCTTCAGTTTTTTGCCAAAGCTTGGCGTTATTAACGTATTTTTTGCCCAAGCCCTCGGGACTATGAGTTGAAAATCTCATAACATATTTTTCAATGCCAAAAATTTTAAAGTATTTCAGATACATCTGGCAGACAGCGATAAATTCTTGTTCAAATTGGTCTTCGGTGCAATAGATATGAGCGTCATTCATTTGCATGGAACGCACGCGCATTAAGCCGAATAATTCTCCGCTTTGTTCATAGCGATAGCAGGTGCCATACTCAGCTAATCTTAGGGGTAAATCACGATAACTGCGCGGTTCAGAGCCGAAGATTTTATGGTGATGCGGACAATTCATCGGTTTAAGGTAATACTTGATTCCATCTACCTCCATTGGCGGGAACATACTGTCGGCATAATAAGGCAAGTGTCCGCTTTTTAAATACATAGATTCTTTGCAAATATGCGGTGTCTTAACGCGGACATAGCCAGCTTCTTTTTCAGTTTCTTTGGCTAACTTTTCCAATTCCTCAATTAAAACTGCGCCATTGGGCAGCCAGAGAGGCAAGCCCGGTCCCACATCATCATCTTGGATGAAAATTTTAAATTCAGCGCCTAATTTACGGTGGTCTCTTTTTTCCGCTTCCTGAAGCATTATTAAATATTTTTGCAACTCATCTTTGGTATTGAAAGCCGTGCCATAAATTCTCTGGAGCATTTTGTTTTTCTCATCGCCGCGCCAATAAGCGCCGGCGATTTTTAGAAGCTTAAAATGACCCAATTCTTTGGTCTTCTCAACATGCGGCCCTCGGCACAAATCCTCAAACTCGCCAACCCGATAGAAACTGACTTTTTTCTCTCCCTCTTTTTGCAATTCTTTAATTAACTCTTGTTTGTAGGGCTGGTCGGTAGTTTTTTTAAGCGCTTCTTTGATAGTGGTTTCAGTTTTGGTAAATTTCAGTTTTTGCTTAATCAATTCAGCCATTTTTTTTTCGATTTTTTCCAGGTCATCAGTAGAAAAAGTTTCCCGGCCCAAGTCAAAATCGTAATAAAAGCCCTCATCAATGGTCGGGCCGATGGCGAACTTAACATCACCGAAAATTTCTTTGACGGCATAAGCCAGGAGGTGGGAAGTGGAATGGCGGATTTTATCTAAGTTGTGTTTAGCCTCGGGCATAATTAATAATATTATAGATTTTTTACAAAAAATTTTCAACTCTTGACAAAAGACCGCGCTGGTAGTAAATTAGAGGGTATTATAAATTAAAGCGTAGGTTTTAGTAAACTGTACCTTGATATCAAAAGGAGAAAATCCGTGGGTGAGGAAAGATATATTTTGAGCCGGCGAGTCGCAGACGGCTTTAATGAGGTGATTAAAGCCAAATCAGCGCCTCTGCCAGAATCGGTGGATTTCAACGCTTTTATTGCCAGCCATTCCTTAGACCCCCTGGAGGTGGCTCAATTCTTGAAAGTTTCTCATGCCGATGTCCATAATTTAATCAAATTTGGCGGTTGGATAGAACCGGCAGCTAGAAGCAATTTATTAAAGCTGTTGAGTGAAACTTGCAATCGAAGCCGAAAAGAGTTTTGTAGGTTTTTAATGGCTCAGGCCGGCAATGTTGGCACTAAGAATATTCCTTTGGGATATTGATTTCAAGATTGAATCAGTTCAAAGTAATAACCGTTTCTTTTTAGAAACGGTTATTTTTATTTGAATAATTGAGTATTTTGGGATAGAATAAATTAATGGAATACACGATTTTCAAAATCAAACGGCAAATAATTGATTTAGTCGCTCAAGCCATTGAACAGGATTTTGATTTAACTAATTTGGAAGTGACTAGACCGCCGGATTGGCAGCTGGGCGATTTAGCTGTGCCTTGTTTTTATCTTTCCAAATTAACCAGGCAGGCGCCGAATAAAATAGCTGAGGAGTTGGCCGGTAAAATAAATCCAGGCGGAGTCATTAAAGCCATAAAAAATATCGGTCCCTATCTCAATTTTTTTATTGATCCAGCTGTTTTTGGCAAAAGCGTCATTAATGAGATTCAAAAATATCAAGCTACTTATGGTTCTTTTAAATCGGGCCAGACAAAAATTATGTTGGAGTATTCCCAGCCCAATACCCATAAGGAATTTCATATCGGCCATTCCCGCAATGTCATTTTAGGCCATAGCTTGGTTAATTTATTAAAACTCATGGGCCATAAAGTCATGGCTGTCAATTATATCGGTGATACTGGAGCGCACGTCACCAAATGTTTATGGGCTTACGATAAATTCTATAAAGATAAAGAAATTCCCAGCGATAAAGGAAAATTCCTGGGCCAGATCTACGCGGCAGCGTCTCAGAAAGTAGAGACCAATAAGGAATATAAGAAGGAAGTTGACGAAATACTGCGTCAATTGGAAGCTGGCGATGCCCGGGCCTTCAAGGGAGCCGCTAAAAAATGGCTGGCTTTATGGCAGCAGACCAGAAAATGGAGCTTAGACAGTTTTAATGATATTTATAAAATATTAGGCGTGAAATTTGACCAGGTTTTTTATGAAAGTGAAATGGCCAAGCCGGGCAAAAAGATAGTTGAAGATCTGCTGGCAAGGAAAATAGCCGAGAGATCAGAAGGAGCGGTGATAATTGATTTGGAAAAATACGGCTTGAAGAAATTCCTGCTTTTGAAGTCAGACGGCTCGTCTTTGTATGCCACCAAAGAATTGGCGCTGGCCAAGCTGAAATTTGAAAAATTTAAAATTGATGAGAGTGTTATAGTGGTTGATAGCCGGCAAAGTTTTTATCTTAAGCAATTCTTTAAAACCCTGGAGATTATCGGTTGGGGCGGCAAAATGATCCATATTTCCTATGAATTCGTGACTTTAAAAGCAGGGGCGATGGCTTCCAGAAGGGGCAATGTTGTTTTATTTGAGGATTTTTATAATCAAGTTCTTGGCCGGGCCAAAATAGAAACCCAAAAAAGGCATAATGATTGGCCGGAAAAAAAGATTCAAGAAGTAGCTGACCAGATAGCTCTGGCGGCTATAAAATTTAATATGCTAAAAGTTGGCAATAACAGCATTATTGTTTTTGATATTGATGAGGCCCTGGACTTTGACGGCTTCAGCGGTCCTTATATACAATATACTTGTAGCCGGATAAAAAGCGTCCTTAAAAAAGCCAGTTTTCGGCCAGGCCAGCGGATTGACTATGCCAAATTAACAACCGAGTTGGAAAAGGAGCTTTTACTCAAACTAGCCAGTTTTCCCGAAGTAATTGCCGAATCAGCCCAGCAATACGACCCCAGCGGCTTAGCCCAGTATTTATTTGAGCTGGCCAGATTGTTTTCCACTTTTTATCAAAAAATTCCAATTATCAACTCACCCCAGGAAATAAGCAAGGCCAGATTATTATTAATTGATTCAATCAGAATAGTTTTGATAAATGGTTTGGCGGTTTTAGGGATAAAATCACCCAATCAGATGTAAAATTTATTTTGGTTAGCCGCCACCAATCATTATCTTAATTGATTAAAGTTATAAATTTAGGTATGCAAAAAAAATACAAAATATTATTAATTGAAGATGAGCCGGAGTTAATCGGTCTGTTTAGCGATGCGCTACGACTGGCTGGTTTTCAAGTAGAAGTGGTAGAGGACGGCATTCAGGCCTGCGGCGCTGTTAAAAAATTAAAACCCGATTTGGTTTTGCTTGATCTAATAATTCCCAAAAAAGACGGCTATGAGGTTTTAAAAGAAATTAAGTGTGATCAAACGGTCAAAAACACTTTAGTTTATGTTTTCAGCAATTTAACGCAAAAAACTGAAATTACCAGAGCTTTTAAATTGGGTGCTAAAGAATATTTAATTAAATCCGATTACACCCCTTCAAAATTAGTCGCCAAAATCAATCAGACCTTGAAATAGTTACCAAACTATTTCATTCTCTAACCTTGATTAAAAAGATAAAAGCTGGTAAACTACCAGCTACTATTAAATAATAATCATTGAAATATTCATGAAACCAGTTATCAGTGAAACTTGCATTGCTTGCGGCACTTGCGAGGCGCTTTGTCCGGAAGTTTTCAAAATTGAGGACCAGGGCGATAAAATGATGGCCGTTGTTCAGCCAGCTGATTACCAAAAACATAAAGATAAAATAGACGAAGCCCTGGCCGCCTGCCCGGTTCAGGCTATCAGTTGGGAGGAATAAAAAAATTCATCAAAACGGGCTAATGACCCGTTTTTGTGTTGACTAAAATAGCTAAAATTGGTAAAATGTATTTAAGTTTTTATCTCATAAAAAATAAATGACTGATCAAAAAAATAATCCTCTAATTGAAAAGGAATTAACAATCAAAAAATTCTGGGAGGACAATCAGATATTTCAAGAAAGTTTGGCTGCCACCAAAGATGGTGAGGTTTTTAGTTTTTATGACGGCCCGCCTTTTGCCACCGGCACGCCTCATTATGGCCATTTGGTGGCCAGTCTAATAAAAGACGTCGTACCTAGATATCAGACCATGAAAGGCAATTATGTTGAGCGTCATTGGGGCTGGGATTGCCATGGACTACCAGTGGAAAATTTAATTGAGCAGGAACTGAATTTGTCTAACCGTAAAGATATTGAAGGTTTAGGTATTGGTAAATTTAACGCCGCCTGCCGCTTAAGCGTTTTAAGGTATGCCGATATTTGGAAAAAAACCATTCCACGTTTGGGCCGCTGGGTGGATATGGAAGCCGATTACCGCACGATGGAGCCCTGGTATATGGAAAGTATTTGGTGGGTCTTTAAGCAGCTTTACGATAAAGATCTGATTTATGAGGGTTATAAGGCCATGCATATTTGCCCCCGCTGTGAAACTACTTTATCTAATTTTGAAGTGACTCAAGGTTATAAAGATATTAAGGATTTGGCGGTCACTGCTAAATTTGAATTGCTCCCACCCCCCTTACCCCCCCCTCCGGCAGGGGGGGAGAATATTCCCACTTATGTTTTGGCTTGGACGACTACTCCTTGGACTTTAATTGGTAATGTGGCCTTGGCGGTGGGCGAGGATATTGATTATGTGCTGGTTCAAGAAAACAAGAAAACAAGAAAACAAGAAAACAAGAAAGGTGAAGAAAAATTTATTTTAGCTAAAGATTTGGTTGATAAAGTTTTTAAAGATGAGGAATATGAAGTTATAGAAGAATTTAAGGGTAAGGATTTGGTGGGCAAGAAATATAAACCCCTCTTTGATTACTTTTTAGATAAAGATATTGAACACAAAGAAAATCTTTATACTATTGTCAGCGCTGATTTTGTCTCAACAACTGATGGCACTGGCATTGTCCATATTGCGCCGGCCTTTGGTGAGGAAGATCTGGCCCTGAGCCAGAAAAAAAATTTGCCCCTCATCCAACATGTTGATTTAACTGGCCGGATTAAAACCGAAGCTAAAGAATTTGCCGGCTTGGAAGTCAAGCCCAAAGAAAATAGCCAGAAAACCGATGTAACCATAATTAAATATTTGGCAGCTAAAAAATTATTATTTTCTGAAGAAGAATACGAGCATAGTTATCCGCACTGCTGGCGCTGTGATACGCCCCTCTTAAATTACGCCACCTCTTCTTGGTTTGTTAAGGTGACTGCTCTCAAAAAAGACCTGATTAAAAACAATAAAAAGGTTAATTGGGTGCCGGCGCATTTGAAAGACGGTCGTTTTGGCCATTGGCTGGCAGAAGCGCGCGATTGGGCAATTTCCCGCTCGCGGTTTTGGGGCACGCCCTTGCCGGTTTGGCGCTGCCAAAATTGCCAGGAGATTAAAGTGGTCGGTTCCATTGAAGAATTGGATAAAAACAAGATTGATAATATTAATATTTACGCCATCCGCCACGGCGAATCGGAAAAAAACACTAAAGCCATTTTTAGTAATAATCTTAATAAATATCCTTTAACCGATTGGGGCCAAGAACAAACTGAGCAGGCCGTTAAAAAGTTAAAGGATCTTAAAATTGATTTAATTATTTCTTCGGAAGTTTTAAGATGTAAACAAACAGCCGAAATTTTAGCCAAAGAATTGGAGCGAGAATTAAAATTTGACTCTCGCTTAAATGAAGTTGACCCGGGCCAGTGGCAAGATCGGCCCGATAATAATGAGGCCGCTTTAAGAATGCTGACTCACTGGCGAACTGTTAATAATTACCAGATTCCTGATGGTGAAAGCGTTAGCCAGGTGGCAGAAAGGATGTTCAATCTTTTTAAGGCAATAAATAAAGATTACCAAGGTAAAAATATCTTATTGGTTTCTCATGGCGATAATATCAGAATTTTAAATGGCCGACTCTTAGGCCTTAAAAATGGAGAAATTTTCCAAAAACCCATGCCGGAAAATACCGATGTTATCAAGTTGGCCGAAAAAACCGTTGATTTACATAAAGATGTGGTTGATGCTATTGGGTTTGAGTGTCCGAAGTGTCAAAGCCAGATGAAAAGAATCAGTGAGGTTTTGGATTGCTGGTTTGAATCTGGTTCCATGCCTTATGCCCAATTCCATTATCCTTTTGAGAGTAAAGATAAATTTAAAAAAACTTTTCCAGCTGATTTTATCGCCGAAGGCGTCGATCAGACCCGCGGCTGGTTTTATACTTTAATGGTTTTGTCTACGGCTTTATTTAATCAGCCGGCTTTTTTAAACGTGATTGCCAACGGCATTGTCTTGTCAGCTAACGGCGCTAAAATGAGCAAGCGTCTGAAGAATTATCCTGAACCGGACTTGATAATGGACAAATACGGGGCTGATGCTCTAAGGTTTTATCTTTTGTCTTCGCCGGTTATGATAGCGGAAAACTTGAATTTTTCCGAAAGCGGCGTCAAAGAGATCTTCCAGAAAGTGATTATGTTGATGAATAATATCTTGAAATTTTATAAGCTTTATGAGGTTGCTTCTCTAAAATCGAGTAATAATTCTAAAAATATTTTGGATCAATGGCTGTTAGCTAAACTGAATAAATTAATTGAAGATGTAACCAGGGCAATGGATGATTACCAGCTGGCCAAAGCTGTCCGGCCGCTCCAAGAATTCATTGACGAATTTTCCACTTGGTGGCTAAGGCGCAGCCGCGAACGTTTTAAATCCAGTGATGAGACCGACAAACAACAGGCCCTGATAACTTGCCAATTCGTTTTAATCGAACTGGCTAAGGTTATGGCTCCCTTTTTGCCCTTTTTAGCTGAGCAGGTTTATCAACAGGCCAACGGGCCGCTGAAGTCGGTTCATTTGGACAAATGGCCAAGAGCCGCTAAAGTCGACCAAAAAATTCTCGGACTAATGATCGGTGTCAGGAAAATTGTGGAATTGGGCTTAGCTAAAAGAGCCGAAGCCGGCCTAAAAATCAGGCAACCGCTGGCTTCGCTGAAATTTTCAATTATCAATGATTCAGCTTTATTAGCTGGTTTTAAATTTTTAAACCAGCAAAAACAAGAAGAATTGTTTGGTCTAATTAAAGAGGAATTGAATGTTAAGGCCGTGGTTTTTGCTAAGGATCTCGGCCAGGAGGTGGAACTAGATACGGTGATAACTAAAGATTTGAGGTCGGAAGGATTATTGCGCGAATTAATCAGAACAATTAATAGCTTAAGAAAAGACCAAGGTTTAACTATCGGTGATAAAATTAAGGTTTTATGGCAGAGCGACAACCCGGAAATTATCAAAGTTTTAACTGATAAAAAATTAGCCAATGAATTAAAAAACTCTGTCCTGGCTGATGAATTTGTAGCCACTGATAATACCGGCGAAGTCATAAAGATAAACGACGAAGAAATAAAAATCAAGATAGAAAAAATTTAACCAGTATTAGTTTGCTATTATCATATGACTAATAAAGTTATTAAGCCGGAATTATTAGCACCGGCGGGCAGCTTGAAAAAATTAAAAATCGCTTTGGCTTATGGCGCCGATGCCGTTTATATCGGCTTGCCGGCTTATTCCTTACGGGCCCAGACCGATTTTAATTTGAAAGATATTAAAACGGGGATTGAATACGCTCATCAATTAGGCAAAAAAGTTTATATCACTATCAATATTTTTGCGCATAACCGGCATTTAAAATTACTGCCGGCTTATTTAAAACAACTGAAAAAATACCGGCCCGATGCTATTATTGTTTCTGATCCCGGCGTTTTACAACTGGTTAAAAAAATATTGCCAAAAGTGGCTATACATCTTTCCACTCAAATGAATACGCTTAATTATGAAGCGGTCAGATTTTGGCAAGAGCAGGGGGTTAAGAGAATAATTTTAGGCCGGGAAGCGACTTGGGCTGATATTAAAGAAATACACCGAAAAGTTCCAAAAATGGCCTTGGAAGTTTTTGTCCATGGAGCGATGTGCCTGAGTTATTCTGGACGCTGTTATCTTTCGGCTTGGCTTTCCAAGCGCAGCGCCAATTTGGGTCTCTGTACTCAACCCTGCCGCTGGAATTATAAAATATATTTAGAAGAACAATTGCGTCCCGGCCAAATGATGCCGATTGAAGCTGATGACCAGGGCACTTACCTAATGAACTCTAAAGATTTGAATTTAATTGATCATTTGAATGAACTAATTAAAGCTGGCGTTGTCTTTTTTAAAATTGAGGGCCGGACCAAAAGTATTTATTATCTGACAGTGGTCACTCGCGCTTATCGCCAAGCCATTGATTTGTTATCTCCCCCTGCCCGAGGGGGAGTGGCGCATCTGCCTGCGCAGGCAGGAAGCGCCGAGGGGGTGGGAGAAAAACAAAAATACAAAAAAGCACCAAAACAAAATTTAAAATTATTAAAACAAGAATTAAATAAAATTGACAACCGCGGTTATACCACTGGATTTTTATTGGGTGATGAAGCTAGTGGTCGGGAAGAATTTTCCACTGCCAAAGCGATGAGCGATTGGGAGTTTGTCGGGGAGGTGGTTGGAATAAAAAAACAAGAAAACAATAAAACAAAAAAACAAATTATTATTATAAAGCCACATAATGCCTTAAAGGCCGGAGAAAAAGTGGAAATTATTACTCCCGCCGCTACTTATAAAACAAAATTCAAGGAATTTTTTGATAAAAATCATAAGTCAGTTAATAAAATTCGCGGCGGAACGACTGACCTTTACTCGGTGGAAATTAGTAATAAATATGATATAGTAAAGATGAGCTTAATCCGAAAAAAGAAACTCCTAAAATAATATGATCTCTTATCTTCGCGGGCAGATAAAATATAAAAGCGCCATACCTAAAAAAGACAATTTTGTGGTCATTGATGTGGCTGGTGTGGGTTATAAAGTTTATGTTTTAGATCGCTTTATTAATAATCTTTCAACCGGTCAAGAAATAGAAGTTTTTATTTACACCCAAGTGGCCGAGGGCGTTTTGGATTTATACGGCTTTGCTGTTGCCGAGGAACTTGGTTTTTTTGAAATTTTAATTTCCATTTCCGGCGTCGGCCCTAAAAGCGCTTTAAATATTTTGCAAAAAGCCAGAATTGATGATTTAAGGGAGGCGGCCAATATCGGCAATGCCGATGTTTTAAGTCGGGTCTCTGGTCTTGGCCTGAAAACCGCCCAAAAAATCGTAGCCGGATTGAAGGATAAGATCGGCGGTCTGGAAATAACCAAAACCGGCGGTTGGAGCAACCAATTCAGCGAGGCGCTTGAAGCTCTGGCGGGTTTGGGCTATACTGCTTCTCAAGCCCGAGAAGCGCTGTCGCATGTTAAAGCTACCGAGACCGGAGATAAGATAAAGGAGGCCTTGAAGATTTTAGGGAAGAGGTAAGTTTCGTCATCTTTGATAAAAAAACTCGTAACCACAGTAGCAAGTTTAGCTTATTATAGAGTAAGTAAAAAATTGTAAATTTAGCCAAAAAACTCCGAACATCTTGACATTTTTATTAGTATGCGCTATAATTATCTATTAAAATAGTTCATTAAAGTAGCATAAATTAAATATATGAGACGAGCGCTTTGTAAGCCATAAAATAATGGTTTTTAAAGCGCTCGTCTCATTCCGAGGCAAAAGCCGTCAGTCCGACCAAGAAAGGAAGGTATGCCATGGGTAATCCTACGGTGAGCCACACCCTGTCGGTACACAAGGAACACGAGGTATTATTGAAACTGGAAGCCGCCGGCCTCGACGACAACCTGGCCCAGAAAGTCATTGATTCTAAAGACAACGACTTGGCCGCAAAAGTCATCCGGCTGATTCAGAACGGCGGATTCGAAGCGACCACGAGCCAGAAACGCGCTCGCGAAATCATGGGCACGAATATGTTCGGCGTCGAGGAAGCCATCCGCCATTTCGGGGTCAACCCCAGCAAAGCACAACTGGCCGCTCTCGCCGAGATTCCTTTCTTGGAGACAGTGCTCGAACAGTGCAAGAACACGCATATCCTGGTAGCGGTCTTTCCGCTGTCGATCCTCGACATCCGGAGCAAAGCCAATGTCAGGGAGTTGTTCTATGATCAGTCATGGTACAATGGCGAGTCCTTTGCCAAGGAACGCGGCAGGATCGGCTGGCAGCTGGTGCGTAAAACGCCGGTTGACAACTCGGTTTCAAAGAACTGGGGTGAACAGCAGGTCCTGATCAGCCAAGACGATGAGGTGCCCACCGCTCAAGTTCTGGCCTACACGATCATCGGGCAATACCTCGCCACTGGCGGACAGTTGTTCGAAAAGATCTATGTTCGCACATCGTCTGTGTTTTCGGACGGCTACCGCGTCAACCTCGGCTTCTTCGATGCTACCGGCCTCCTGGTCGACAGCTGCTGGGATGACTTTCGCTTTGGCGGTCTGGCCGTCTCCTCCGCCCGGAAGTCCAACTGAACCTTGAATCCTTGAGGACTCAATCCTCTTGATTCCTTGAGCTTTCGGCGCGAATTTTTTTCGCAGCCGAAGGCTCATTTTCTTTTTAAACAACTTTTGCTATAATTATTTTGTTCGCTAATGCAGGTGCGGCCACGGCTTCGCCTCGCGGACAGCTCATCTTTTGAGACGTCACCAAAGTATCGCCGTCCACGGATTGCGATAGTGTGTGATAAAAGATTGAGATGGAACTTCTTGCCCGCTCTTAGTGGAGGTGATCTTACGCTATCTGCTCCCGAATAAAATACAGGAGAGAAAGGATATAAGCTTTTTTTATGGGCAGTAAACCTTAATTTCCAGTGATTCTGGCGAGAGCTGGCAAATAATGTGGATTCGGACGGCAACCGCGTCAACCTCGGCAACTTCGATGCTACCGGCCTCAAGGTCAACAACAACTGGGATGACAATCGCAATGACGATCTGGCCGTCTCCTCCGCCCGGCACTTCCATCTTTTCTTACTAAAACACCCTCCTATTACAGGAGGGTGTTTGCATTTATTGTTTATCGTTCCTTAGTTGACTTGATCCAGCCGCCGAGCATCCGGCCGATTTCATCGGCTATCTGTTCCATGGTGATATATTTTTTAGTGTCAATAATTTTTAACTCTTTCATGAGGCGCAAAAAAACTCGAAGAAAATTTAACTTTACACTAGCTTGTTCCAATATCGGTAGTTTTTCTATTTTACTGATTTGGCTGGCAGTCAAAATATATTCAAGTAATTCTAAAATAAGATTTTCGTTCCGTTGCCAAATTGTAAATCTGTCTTGCCGGTTAACCTGCTTACGGTATTCGTATGTATTTTTGTACAACTCATACACTTTTTTAAATATTGGTATATCAAAATCGTTCATATATGAAAATTTTTAAAAATATATTCAATAAAATTATTTCATTAGATAATCTTTTTTTAGTCTGGGCAGAATTTTGTAAAAATAAACAGAAAAAACCAGATGTGCAGAAATTCGAATATTTTTTGGAACAAAATATTTTTGTGCTGTATCGGCAGTTGAGCGGTTTAAATTATCAACATGACTCTTATAAGAGATTTCATATTTATGATCCAAAATACAGAATAATTCATAAGGCCACGGTCAAAGACAGATTAGTTCATCATTTGGTCTTTAAAGAACTCTGTCAGGTCTTTGAACCAATTTTTATTCATCATTCCTATTCATCTCGGATTGGCAAAGGTGTCCATTTAGCCCTCAATAATTTAGCAATTTCCTTAAGTCGAGTCAGTAGAAATTATACCCAAAATGCTTTTATTCTCAAATGTGATATTAAACAGTTCTTCCATTCTGTCTCTCACCAAAAATTATTTGCGATAATAAAACAAAAAGTCAAAGATGAAAAATTTCTTTGGCTTATTAAAGAGATTATTAGCAGTTTTAACTCAACTGGGGATAATTTTCTGCAGAGAGAGTTAAATGGTATTACGGGTATAAAAAATAGAATTGGTATACCGATCGGCAATGTTACCTCGCAAATTTTTGCCAACATTTATTTAAATGAGTTTGATTGGTTTATTAAAAAGGAGTTAAAAATAAAGCATTATTTTCGTTATGCCGACGACTTTGTTATTATACATCATAACCCAGCTTATTTAGAAGAAATTATTTATCAAATTAAAAATTTTTTGACAGTCCAATTAGCTTTAGAATTACATTCACAAAAAATTCAAATTAGAAAATTTCGGCAAGGTATTGATTTTTTAGGGTATGTGATTTTGCCCCATTATTTATTATTAAGGACAAGAACCGAAAGAAGAATATTTATAAAAATAAAAAAACGGATCAAAGAATTCAAAACAGGCATAATTAGTCAGCAAACACTTGAGCAGTCATTACAATCTTATTTAGGGGTTCTATCTCATGGCAATTGTCATCAATTAAGCGAGGAATTAAAAAATAAATTTTGGTTTTGGTTAAACGGATAATTTAAATTTGTAAGTTTGTTGTTTTATTATTTGAATGATAATATACTATCATGTCTAGTCAACTTAAAAAACTAATCCCCCCCAAAGTACTAAATCAATGCCACAAATCACTGGCTTTGGGCAGTAAGCTTGTCTATCTTAATCCGAGTGAAAAAATGATTGTTATTGGTGTTACCGGTACTAATGGCAAATCCACCACCGTGATGATGATTGCCAAGATTTTAGAAGAAGCCGGCCGCCAAGTCGGGGCGACTTCCACGGCTTGGTTTAAGATTGCCGACAGAGAATGGCTTAACGATAAAAAAATGACCATGTTGGGCCGCGGTGAATTGCAAAAAATGTTGCGCGCCATGGTTAGAGCCGGTTGCCGGTATGCCGTTATTGAAACGTCTTCGGAAGGCATTAAACAGCATCGGCATTTGGGCATTAATTACGATCTGGCTGTCTTTACCAATTTAACGCCGGAACATCTTGAAGCGCATGGCAGTTTTGAGAATTATAAAAAAGCCAAAGAACAGCTTTTTGCCAAGTTAAAGCATGACAGGCATAAAATAATCAACGGCCAAAGAATTGCCAAAGTGATTGTCGCCAACACCGACGACGAGCATATAAAAGATTTTATAAAATATTTAGCTGATGTCAAATACGGCTTCGGTCTCAAGGGCAAAAATAAAGATGGCGAATTAAAAGTTAAAATTGAAGGAGAGAATCTGAAATTCGGAGAACAGGGCGTTTCTTTTGACATCTATGACACAACTTTTAATTTAAAATTATTCGGCCAATTTAATGTCTATAATGCTTTAGCGGCTATAGCGGTGGCGCAATCCCAAGGCCTGGGCATTGAAATCTGCCAAGCGGCTTTAGAGAAAATCGAGAGCGTTCCCGGCCGGATGGAGTTTATAAATGAGGGGCAAAATTTTAAGGTCTTGGTTGATTATGCGCCGGAGCCGGAGAGCTTAAGACAGCTCTATGATAATCTAAGAAACCATAACTTAGTGGGCTATGACAATAAAATAATACATGTTTTGGGCTCATGCGGCGGCGGCCGAGATAGGGCGCGACGGCCGATTCTGGGCCGATTGGCGGCAGCTAAGGCCGATTATGTGGTTATAACCAATGAAGACCCTTATGACGACGATCCGCAAGAAATAATTAATGAGGTGGCTGTCGGTGCTGAAGATGGCGGCAAAGAAATCAATAAGAATTTGTTCAAGATATTGGATAGAAGAGCGGCGATTGAAAAAGCCGTGAGCTTGGCGGCGGCCGGCGATTTGGTTCTTTTAACCGGCAAGGGCTGCGAGCAAGCGATGGTGGTCAAAAATGGCCGAAAAATTCCCTGGGATGAAAGGCAAGTGGTGAGAGAAATTTTAAAGAAATAATTTTCATTTAAAAAACAGCTTTGAAATATCAAAGCTGTTTGGCTTTATTGGTTAGGCCTATTGATTGGTTTTCATTTGCACCAACCGCGCCTTGGCTCTGGCCAATTGTTCCTTAAAATTCCCTCGCCGAAAAGCCATTTTCCAATTTCTGACAATAATACTCCCTAAAAATCTTATTTTCCAATTTCGGAAATACAACCGGTGCCACTGGCGATAACCATTAGTGATATATCTGACTCTGAAGGTAGCCAGAGTTGCTGTTCTGGGAAAAACTACCAACGGGAAATAGAAACAGTAGGCCTTGATTAAATGCCAGATATGGGAAAATCTGTAAAATTCACCCATTATTTCCTGGACTGCTTGTTGCAATTCTTCCGGTGTTATACCCTCATCCGGCTCAAATAATGGGAATTGGCCGTCATAATATTCATAGCCGATATCATACAATCGCCCATCATTTTTTAAGCGCTCGGTTAATTCAGTTCCCGGCAAAGGAACTGGCAGAAGCACTTGAGCGGTATCCAGCTGGCGGACAAATTCTTTAAATTTTTGGACTCTGGTTTTAAGAGGCAGGTTGATTCGGTGATTGGGTTTTTCGGGATAGCCGAAGATCATCATACCGTGAATAAAAAATCCGAATCGGTGATAAATGTCCAACCAGTTTAAAACATCTTTTTCACGGTAGCCTTTTTGCATAACCAACAGTTCTTCGTCAATGCACGATTCAATGCCGATGCAGACATTGTCAATGCCGGCAGCCCTCATAGCTTGTAAAAGTTCCGGGTGTCTGGCATCGCTTAGTCTAATTTGAATGCTCATTCTTATTCTCAAGCCGTGTTGTTTCTGATAATCAGCCAAGAGCTGGCAGAAATGGACAGCTTCAGCCAGGCCGGAGGCGACAAAGTGATCGCTGACATCAAAGAAATATCGGGCTCCCCTGGTTTCTACCAAATGAGCGATTTGCGCTATCATCCATTCTGGCGTCGAGCATCTGGCCCGGTCTTTGACGGCGCAAAATTCGCAATTCATATTACAGCCGCGTATTCGGCCAATGGGGTAAATTTTAATTTTAGCGTATCTAACTAAATTGAAATCAGGAAATGGCAAGAGGTCCAAGTCGGCCAGCAATTCTGGTTTCGGAGTGGTTATCATTTTACCGTCATGTAAAAATGATAAGCCCGGAATTTCTGCCAGCGGGGTATTATTTTCCCAAGCCAATAATAATTCTTTAATAGCAATCTCGCCTTCGCCCATAACGACTACGTCAATGTTGTTATCTAAGGATTCTTGGGGAAGATTTCTGACATGGTAACCGCCAGCAATGGTTTTAGCTCCGAGTTTTTTGTAAAGAGCGGCGAGTTTATACATTCTGGGAATGGCCGAAGTCATAGAGCCGTAAAAGCCCACTACTTCAGCCGGACGCTCGGCCTGTAATTTGACATGGTCTAGAGTACCGTTGTGATTTTTAGGGCAAAACCAGCCATGAATATTGTTTTCGTCAATTATTTCCACATCCCATTTGTCCAGCTTATTGGCAGCAGTGCCAACATAAACCGGACCCAGGGAAGTCGTGGTCTTGGCTATCCGGCCATAAATATTAAATGGTGGAAAAGACGGTAAAATCAGGCGAAACCTCAATCTTTTGTGACTGTTCATTCTTCACCTCCTTAGCCCGAATTTTGGGCTTTTTGTTGTTTGAAATTAAATGAAATGCTATCCCCAGTCAGCAGTTCAATCAGAATTTTAGCATGAAATTCATATTTTAATCAATACTAGTTTAATTTTATTTAGCTTGTGGATAAGTTGTTTAATTTTATTTTTTGTTATTGGTCATTTAATTAAATTATTAATTATTTTTTATCTAAATTTAGCCAATAAATTAAAAATATTTGACATCTTTTTAAAAATTTGTATAACGCTTGACTTTATTGTATTTTTTCTGTTAAAATGCCAATAACTGTTTTAGCGATATTTTACACCTAAATAACCCCCCTACCATTAGAAATCATTGGGTTAATAACCTTCATAAGATAGTGGGTGAACAATTCAAACAACTTTAATTAGTGCAACTCATTTCTTTCCCGAACGGCCGTGTCAATATCAGAGAGGGATAAAAAGGATGAGGATTTTTTGTGTCTTTGAGAAAAAAATCAAATATAATTATGCCACAACAAAAAAATTCACTGGTTAGGGAAAGAATCAGCTTTTCTGATAAGAAGATTCTGCCTTTGCCGGATCTCATTGAACTGCAAAAGAAATCCTATGCTTGGTTTTGGCAGGAGGGCTTAAAGGAATTATTTGACGAAGTGTCGCCCATTACCGATTTTATCGGCCGCGATTTGGAAGTGCGCTTCGGCGATTATGTTTTAGATGATCCAAAGTTTGACGAAGTGACCAGCAAGCAAAAAAACATTACCTACGAAGCGCCTTTAAGGGTCAATGCCGCCTTGGCCAATAAAAAAACCGGCCAGACGGTTGAACAAGAAGTTTATTTGGGCGATTTTCCGCTGATGACCGACCGAGGAACTTTTATTATCAACGGCATTGAAAGAGTCATTGTTTCCCAGCTTATCAGATCAGCTGGAGTTTTTTTTAGCAGCCAACTGGGCAGTGACGGGAAGCTCTACGGAGCCAAGGTTATTCCCAATCGCGGTTCCTGGCTGGAATTTGAAACTGACAATAACGGAGTTATCTGGGTCAAGATAGATCGCAAAAGAAAAGTAGCGGCCACGACATTGCTTCGCGCTTTCGGTTATGATAATGATGAGTCCATCTTAGCTTTATTTAAAGAAATAAAAGATGATTCCGGCCTTAAGCAGGTTGAAGCGACTTTAAAGAAAGACACCGCTAAGAATGAAGCGGAAGGACTGATTGAAGTTTATAAAAGAATCCGGCCGGGCGACTTAGCCACTCCTGACAATGCCAAGCAATTGATTAATAACATGTTTTTTAACTTTTCCCGGTATGATTTCGGCCGAGTGGGCCGGTATAAACTGAATCAAAGGTTCGGGACTGATATTTTAATAACCAAAGAAAACCGGGTTTTGCTTAAAGAAGACATTGTCAATATCATCAAAGAAATTATCCGTTTGAATGTTACCCAAGAGGAAGCCGATGATATTGATCATTTGGGCAATAGAAGGATCAGGGCGGCCGGGGAATTGGTCCAGAATAAGTTTAGAATCGGCTTAGCCAGAATGGAAAGAATCATCAAAGACCGGATGAGCACTTTGGATATCACCGCTTTAACTCCCAGTAAATTGATTAACGCCAGGCCGGTTAATAGCGCGGTCAAAGAATTTTTTATGTCCTCTCAACTCTCCCAGTTTATGGACCAGGTCAATCCGCTGGCCGAACTTGAGCATAAAAGAAGATTATCGGCTATGGGTCCCGGCGGCTTATCCCGGGAAAGGGCCGGCTTTGAGGTCAGAGATGTGCACCCAACCCACTATGGCCGAATTTGTCCGATTGCTACTCCCGAAGGCCCGAATATCGGCTTGGTCGGCCATATGGCCGCTTATGCCCGAGTCAATGAATTCGGCTTTATTGAGACCCCTTATTATAAAGTCGTTAAGGACGAAAATGGCCGGGCCAGAGTGACTGCTGAGATAGTTTATCTTGACGCTTTTGAAGAAAGCCGAATAACTACTACCACGGCCACCACCCAGCTTGATAAAAACGGCTATTTTATCAAAGACAAAGTTGAAGCCAGAGTTAAATTAAAGCCGACAATCACCAGCTCCAATAACATTGAGTATATGGATGTGGCCTCCAATCAGGTGGTTTCCATTGCCACTTCGCTTATTCCTTTCTTGGAGCATGATGATGCTGTCCGCGCTTTAATGGGCACCAATATGCAACGCCAGGCGGTTTCTTGCATTAAGCCCCAAGCGCCGCTGGTGGGAACCGGCGTTGAAGCCCGAGCGGCTCAAGATTCCGGCCACGTCATTATGGCCAAAGAAGCCGGTGAAGTAACCGGTTTAAGTGGCGACCAGATTGAAATTAAAAATAAAGCCGGCCAGATTGATATTTATTTATTAAATAAATTCTTAAGATCCAATGCTTCCACTTGTATCAACCAGCGGCCGATAGTTGAAATTGGCCAAAAAATCAAAAAGGGCGAACCAATTGCCGATGGCCCGGCCACTGACGGCGGGGAATTGGCTTTAGGCCAGAATATTTTAGTGGCCTTTATGCCCTGGCAGGGCTACAATTATGAGGATGCTATTATTATTTCCGAGAGAATTGTCCAAAATGACAGATATTCTTCAATTCATATTGAGGATTATATCTGCGAGGTCCGTGAAACCAAGCTGGGACCGGAAGTTGTCACTTCCGATATTCCCAATGTCAGCGAAGAGAAATTGAAAGATTTGGATGAAGAAGGAATCGTTAGAATCGGCGCTAATGTCCGCAGCGGTGACATTTTAGTCGGTAAAATTACTCCCAAGGGGGAAACCGAATTATCGGCTGAAGAAAAATTGCTACGCGCCATTTTCGGCGAGAAAGCCAGGGATGTCAGGGATTCATCTCTTTATATGGAACACGGTTCATCCGGCAAAGTCATTGATGTCAAGCTATTTTCCCGCGAAAACGGCGACAAGCTGTCAGCCGGCATGATTAAGATTATCCAGGTCACAGTGGCTTCATTAAGAAAAATCCAAGTTGGCGACAAAATGGCTGGCCGACACGGCAATAAAGGCGTTATTTCTAAAGTCGTGTCGGTGGAAGACCTGCCGCATTTAGCCGATGGCACGCCGGTTGACATTATTCTTTCGCCTTTGGGAGTGGTTTCGCGTATGAATATTGGCCAGATACTGGAAACTCATTTAGGCTTGGCTGCTCAAAAGCTTGGCTATCGGGTGGCCACTCATGTTTTTGACGGCGTGACGGAAAATAAAATCAGAGAAGAACTCCAAAAAGCCGGTTATAGCTCTGATGGCCGCATTCAGCTTTATGACGGCCGGACCGGTAAACCGTTTGATAAAAAAACTACTGTCGGTTACGTTTATATGTTGAAGCTTAATCATTTGGTTGAAAGCAAAATCCATCAACGGTCAATCGGTCCCTATTCTTTAATTACTCAACAGCCCTTGGGCGGCAAAGCGCAATTTGGCGGCCAGCGGTTCGGAGAAATGGAGGTTTGGGCGCTGGAGGGCTATGGGGCGGCCCACACGCTGCAAGAGATTCTAACTATCAAATCCGATGATGTGGTTGGCCGGTCAAAAACCTATGAGTCAATTATCAAAGGCGAGCCCATTACTAATTTAAATATTCCGGAAAGTTTTCATGTCTTGGTCAGAGAATTGAAGGGCTTGGCGCTTAATGTGGAATTAAACGGCGGCAGTGCCAGGCTTGAATCAACCAAGGAAAATACTAATGAAGAGAGAAAACTCCGAAAATAATAACTTAGACATATGATCAATACCCAGGAACAAAAAACCGCAGAAGATTTCAGCTCAATCAAACTGCGCTTGGCTTCTCCTGATAATATTCATGAGTGGTCTTTTGGCGAGGTTTTACGGCCGGAAACCATAAATTATCGGACCCAAAAACCGGAAAAGGACGGCTTGTTCTGTGAAAAAATTTTTGGACCGGTCAAGGATTGGGAGTGTTACTGCGGCAAATATAAAAAAATCCGGTATAAGGGGATAGTTTGCGACAAATGCGGAGTGGAAGTTACCCGCGCCGTAGTCAGGCGAGAAAGGATGGGGCATATTGATTTAGCCGTGGCCGTTTCCCATATCTGGTTTTTGCGCGGAGTGCCTTCTCGGATCGGTTTGGCGCTTGATATGTCTATTCAGAATTTGGAAAAAGTTATTTATTTTGCCGATTTTATAATCACCAGCGTCAATGAGTCCTTAAAAGCCGAAACCTTGGTGCAGCTCAAAGTGGAATATAAACAATATCGCAAACAGATTGAAAGCGATTTTGACAACCGCCTCAAGCAACTTAGGGCTAAGGGCTTGCCGGCCTCGGCCAGCGGTGAAATTATTGAAGGGCAAATTAGCAAATTAACCGCCCAAAAAGAGGAAAAGTTAAGCGAATTAGAGAATACCTTGAATACGGCGGAAACGGAACTTAAAGAATTAAAGCCGCTGAAAATAATTTCCGAACATGCCTTCCATGACTTATCGTTGAAATACGGCCATGTTTTTGAAGCGGAAATCGGAGCTGAAGCCATTAGGAATCTCTTGGCCAAAATAGACATAACCAAGACCATAGCCGAACTTGATAAGGACTTGGAAAAATCAACCGGCGCCAAAAGAGACCGGTTAATCAGAAGAATTAAGTTTTTTAACCATCTCATTAAAAATAATATCAGACCGGAATGGATGATTTTAAATGTAGTGCCGGTTATCCCGCCCGATTTAAGGCCGATGGTGCCTTTGGATGGTGGCCGCTTTGCCACTTCCGATTTAAACGATTTGTACCGCCGAGTCATTAACCGGAATAACCGCTTAAAACAACTCCGGGAATTGAATGCGCCGGAAATTATTACCCGCAATGAAAAAAGGATGTTGCAGGAAGCTGTTGACGCTTTAATTGACAATAATGCCAGGCATGGCAAAACCGTGGTGGCTTCCACCGGTCAGAAAAGGATGTTGAAGTCCATTGCCGATATGTTGAAAGGCAAGCAAGGGCGGTTTAGGCAGAATTTGCTGGGTAAAAGAATTGATTATTCCGGCCGCAGCGTTATCGTGGTTGGACCGGAATTGAAACTGGACCAGTGCGGCATTCCCAAAATAATGGCTTTGGAATTATTTAAGCCGTTTATTATTTCTAAATTGATAAAACGGGGCTTAGTTCATAATGTTAGAAGCGCCAATAGGTATATTGAGGTGGGCCATGACGAAATTTGGGATTTATTGGAAGAGGTGGTTAGCGGCGCTTATGTTTTGCTTAATCGCGCTCCGACTTTGCATCGGCTTGGCATTCAGGCCTTTAAGCCGATTTTAACCGAGGGCAAGGCCATTAGGATTCACCCCTTGGTTTGCAGCGCTTTTAACGCTGATTTTGATGGCGACCAAATGGCTGTTCATGTGCCCTTGACCGAAGGCGCCCGAAAAGAAGCGGCTGAACTGATGCTTTCTTCCAAAAACTTGCTCAAGCCGTCTGACGGTCGGCCGATTGTTACTCCCAATCAGGATATAGTTTTGGGCTGTTATTATTTGACGACCATTATTGAAAAAGAAAAACCCCGGGCTTATTCATCTATCAATGAAGCGATGCTGGCCTATAATAATGAAATTATAACCCTTCATGACCAAATCAAGGTGATGATGATAAAAAAAGGCGTCAAGACCAAGAAAAAGGAACTACAGGCAGCGACTATCGGCCGGATCTTATTCAATTCCGTTTTGCCTAAGGAGTTTGATTTTGTCAATGAAAGAGTGACTAAAAAATCACTGGGCAAGATTTTAGGCAAAATTTTATACCAATTCGGACCGGAAACCACTGTGACTACCTTAGACGCTTTAAAAGAATTAGGTTTCAAATATTTGACCATTTCCGCCCAGTCAATCGGCATGGATGATTTAGGCGAGATTAAAGAAAGAGAAGGATTAATTGAAGAAGGTAATGTTAAATTGGATGAAATAGAACAGCAATACCAAATGGGGCTTTTAACCGAAGATGAAAGGCATGACAAAATAGTTGAGCTTTGGTTAAGGGTTAACAACAGTATTTTAGGCAAAGTCCAGGGCATCCTGAAAGAAGGGAATTCTATCAGAGCGATGATTGATTCCGGAGCTCGCGGTACTTGGGGACAGTTGAATCAGATGATCGGCATGAAAGGCCCGGTGGTCAACCCTTCCTATGAAGTCATTGAGTTACCCGTTAAAAGCAATTTCAAAAAGGGCTTTGATGTTTTGGAATTTTTTATTTCCACCCATGGCGCTAGAAAAGGTCTGACTGATACGGCTTTAAGAACTTCTTCGGCTGGCTACTTAACCAGAAGATTGGTTGATGTTGCCCAGGATGTTATTGTCTCGGAAAGCGATTGCCATGATATGGCAGGCCTGGAATTAACCAAGGCGGAAAGCGAGGCCATGGGCGAAGCGTTGATAGACAGGTTAGTCGGGCGGTATCCAGCCGAAGATATTATTAATCCCAAGACCAAAAAGGTCTTAGTTGAAGCCGGAGAATTGATCACTGAAAAAACCGCTGAGGGCTTAAGAAAAATTGATTTGCCCAGTGTTAGAATTAGGTCGGTTTTGTCTTGCAAAACCCTCAAAGGCATTTGCCAAAAGTGCTACGGTTATGATCTGGGCTATAATAAGTTGGTGGAAACCGGCACGGCGGTGGGAATTATCGCCGCCCAAAGCGTCGGCGAACCGGGAACACAGCTGACCATGAGAACTTTCCATACCGGCGGTGTGGCTTCTGAAGGCGATATCACTCAGGGTTTGCCTCGGGTTGAAGAAATTTTTGAAACCAGATCGCCCAAGGCCAAAGCGATTGTCGCCGATGTCAAGGGCCAGGTGAAAATTGTTCAAGGCCAAAGGGAAATCAGAAATACCGAAGGCCAGGTGCTGGTGACTTCATCCCGGGAACGGGTTTTACAGATAAGCTATGACAACCAAATAGAAAAAAAGATCCCTTTACCCAAAAATAAAATTGATCTAAAAATTGAAGTTAAAAACGGCGACCAGGTCGGCCTTGGCCAGGTTTTGTTTAAAAACGGCGAAGAAACAGAAACCAGCCCGGTTGATGGCACAGTTGAGGTTGGCCGAAGTTCATTGACTGTTACGGGCAAGGAATTGGGAGTCAAAGAATATCTTATCCCCGGCTCTATTTCCCTTTTAGTAAAAGACGGTGAAACAGTTGAACCCGGCGACCAGCTGACTGAAGGCAGCTTGGACCTGCATGAAATTTTCAAGTTAAAAGGGCAGGAATTCACCCAGAAATATATTATGCGGGAAATCCAGCATATCTATTCATCCCAAGGCCAAAAGCTCAATGACAAGCACGCTGAAGTCATTGTGCGCCAAATGTTTTCCAAGGTTTATATTCGCGAGGCCGGCGACAGCGATTTATTGCCGGGAGAAATTGTTGAGTACATTGATGTTGTTTATGAAAATCAAAAAATAAGAAAAGCCAAGAAAAAAGAAATTGAATTTGACCGCCTGCTTTTGGGCATCACCAAAGTTTCTCTTTCCACTAGAAGCTGGTTAGCGGCCGCCTCATTCCAAGAAACCGCCAAAGTGCTGATTAACGCGGCCATTACTGGCAAAACCGACGATTTGTCGGGCCTGAAGGAAAACATTATTATCGGCCGCCTTATTCCGGCTGGCACCGGCTTTAAAAAGAAAATCTAAAATTCAGCTAAAATAAACCTGCTCCGATATCAGGTTGGAGCGGGCTTATTTTAGCTGAATTTTTTTATCAGTCAAACTGTTTAGTTTAATCATTTTTTATGTTATAATATAACTATCCAGTCAAAATAATTCTTTATTTTTTTATGATAAAAATTATCAGTCTCCTTAGCTTCTTAATGCTTATTTTCAGCCAGCCCAATTTGCTTTCAGCCGCCATGACTTCCAATAACTATCAGATCTGGCAAGATGCCATATCGGTCGGCGGCGGCGAAGACCAGTCATCGGCCAATTATGGCTTGCAAGATACCTTAGGTGAATTGGCCGTTGATCCATCCTCCTCTACCAATAATGCCCTCAAGCCCGGTTTTCGGTCAAACCAATTTTTTTCCGGCCAGCAGACCTTGACCTTTAGCGTCAGCCCAGCAACGCTGGAATTCGGGAAATTGGACAAAAGCAGCACGGCTATGGGCTCGGTGGTTTTAAGCGTTGAAACCAATTCTTATACCGGCGTCAGCGTGACCTATGGTGGCAATACCCTTACTTGCGGCGCTTGCACCAGCAATCCTAAAGAAGTTAGCGCTATCGGTTCCGGCGCCAGCGCTGCCAATGCCGGTTCCAGCCAGTTCGGTTTTAATGCCATTTACAGCAGTGGCAGCAGCCCGGTGGCCTCTGCTCTTTCGCCTTATAATACCGAGGGCTTATATGCTTTCCAGAGCGGCGATCAAATCATCAGTTCCAGCGGCCAAATCAATGCCACGACTTTCAATATCAATTTCATTGCCAATATCAGCGGCGATGAAAAAGGCGGCACCTACACTGCCGCTATCACTTATACGGCTACCGCTAATTTCTAATAATTATTATGAGGCACCTAATCATATTTTTAATATTCTTATCGTTTTTATTGTTTATCCCTGATCAAGTTTTGGCTCTTACTATTTCGCCACTGATAATTGATGCCGCTATTGACCCTGGCCAATCAGGCGTCTATGAAGTGAAGCTTTACAATGAGACCAATGACGATATTTTTATCAGCGCGGCGGTAGAGAAATTCAGACCTCAAGGCGAAAATGGTCAAGCTCGGATTCTGTCACCCGATATTACTGATACTTCGGTCAATTGGATTAAATTGCCGGCTAATTCCTTGGTTTTAAAACCGGCTGAAATTATTTCCGTTCCGGTCATTATCAATATTCCCAAAACCGCTGAAGCCGGGGGTTATTATTTGGCGGTTATGTGGGAGTCGTCGGCTGGACCTAAAAACCAGCAAAGCCATCAAGCGCTAATCGCCAGCCGGGTGGGAACTTTAGTTCTTTTGGAAGTGCCAGGCGAAACTAAAAAGGGTTTGGAAATAATTGACTTCAATTTAAAAGAGAATAAAAAATTTTATAATTCTTGGCCGATAGGATTTCTGTTGCGGCTAAGAAATTACGGCAATGTCCATCTGCGTCCCCAGGGCTCGGTGATTATCAAGGATTTTACCGGTCAGACCATTGAGGCCTTGCCGTTCAATTCCCAGGGCGGCGCTATTTTGCCCCAAACCGTCAGATCTTTTGAATTATTCTGGGGCGATGATAATAACAGCCGCTTGGGGCCCTTAGCCGTCTTAATTAATCAATTAGCTGATTTTAAAATTGGCCGTTTCAGCGCTAAAACCATCATTGATTATGGCAATCAAGATGACTTGGTTTCTGAACCGGTTTATTTTTGGATTTTCCCCTGGCCATCAATTATCAGCTTGGTGGTTATAGCGGTGGTAATGATTTTTTTAAGCCGCTGGGTTAAAAAGAAATAAAGAGGACTAATGTTATTAGCCAAAAGGATACTTGTAATTTTAATGCTTTTTTTATTGGCTGGCGCCGCTTCTTTTGTCTTGGCCGCCGAGGTCAATATCAATGCCACTATTGTTGCACCAGGCAGCCAGCCGCCTCAACCAACGATTATTTATGGCTGTACCGATCCTGCGGCTACTAATTATAATCCTCTTGCTACGGTTAATAACGGAACTTGTGTTTATAATATACCACCTGTCTATGGCTGTACCGATTCGGCCGCTACTAATTACAATCCTTTGGCCACTCAAGACGACGGTTCTTGCGTTTATGATATTTACGGCTGTACCGATTCTTCAGCCATCAATTACAATCCGGCCGCCACCATAGATGATGGTTCTTGTCAACTACCGATTTTGGGCTGTACCGATTCGGCTGCTACCAATTATAATCCGGCCGCCAATCGCGATGATGGCTCTTGCATCATTGCCGGCTGTACCGATCCCTTAGCTGCCAATTATAATCCCGGGGCTACCATAGACAACGGTTCTTGTTCTTATGATATTTATGGTTGCGCCAATCCGCTGGCTGATAATTTCAATGCCGAAGCTACTGTTGATGATGGCTCTTGTATTATAGCCGGCTGTACCGATTCCTTGGCTGTTAATTATGATCCGGCTGCTACTAGCGACGACGGTTCCTGCCTAATTAGCGGTTGCACCGATCCGACGGCTGTTAATTATAACCCCGAGGCCACTATTGATAACGGCTTGTGTTCTTATGATGCCACGCAAATTCCTGGTTGCACCGATTCGACGGCTGTCAATTATAATTTCACCGCCACCATTGACAACGGTTCTTGCGCTTATCTCTTAGCCGGCTGTACGGATAAAAATGCTTTAAATTATGACCCAGTCGCTGTTTTAAACAATGGCTCTTGCGTTTACCCCTTGCCTATTATTGGCGGTGAAACTAAGTCGGAACCGGCTTATTATTTTTACACTAACAATAACGGCTTACAGCTTTTTTTGGGCGGCTTAAGGGGCAATAATCTTGATCTGCTGGTCGGCCATGAATTATTAATATTGGCGCCCGCTAATTTAATCAAGGCCATCAAAGAAGTTTCAGCTGTTATCGGCGAGCAGACCATTCTTTTTGATTATGACAGCCAATCCAGGCAGTATTTTTTAAAATTGGATCGCTTCAACAGTCCCGGTAAAATTTCGATGAAATTATCGGTCGTCTTGGAAGATGGCTCCGTCTATAATAAAAATATAGTTATCACCGTCCATGAACTGGGCCGGGTATTTTCCAAGTTGCCAGCAGACCAAACCAGATTATTTGGCATCGGCGTTTTTTTGTATGACCAAAATAATAAGCTAATCGTCAGTCAAAGTAAAATCAGCGAAGATGGAACTTACGGCTTTATGGTGGCCAATGGCCGGTACAAATTAACTGTCTTTGACAACGGCCAAAAAATATACGACGGCAAATTATTTGATGTTAAAAATAATATCGTCAATAAAAATATTGGCTTGTCATTTTTGGAACAAGTCCTGGAGGTTTTGCAAGAAGCCCAAGAAATTGTCATTGAGTATGCTTTGGATAATCCGGCCGTTGAAGAGACGGTCAAATACAGCGCTCCGCCGCTATCTTTGGCCGCGGCTTTTAGCACTTTCTTGGCTCTGCCCTGGACAACTTTGGTCAGTTATTTCCAGTTGCTATTCACCGAGCCGCTGGCTTGGCTGTTTAGGCGGCGTAAAAAGGGCTGGGGCGTGGTTTATAATTCCATTACCAAGCAACCGGTTGATTTGGCGGTTGTCAGATTATCTGACCAGGTCACCGGACGGTTATTAAAATCCCGAGTCACTGATAAAGAAGGCCGGTATAACTTCTTGGTGGAAGAAGGGAATTATATTCTGGAAGCGGTTAAGTCTAATATGGATTTTCCTTCTAAGATTCTAAAAGACCAGAGAGAAGACAGTCAATTCGTTAATCTTTATCACGGAGAAACTATTACCATTACTCAAGACCAGAAGGGCATTATTACGGCTAATATCCCGCTTGATCCTTTAGGAGCGGCTAGGCCTGATGAGATAATTCTCAGGCAGAATTTCTGGTATAAAATCAAAAAGAATATCAGTGTTATCGGACCGGTTTTTTCTATTTTGGCTTTCATTATTTATCCCAGTGTCCTGATGATATCATTTGTGGTGGTCCATCTGCTTTTATATTCCTTGTTCCAGCGCTTGGCGAGAAGGGAGAAAATCCCTAAGTGGGGAATTATTTTGGACGCTAAGACCGGCCAGCCGGTAGCCAGGTCAGTGGCTAAGATTTATTCCCCCCAGTATGACAAGATGCTGGAAGCCCAAGTTACTGACCGCCATGGCCGCTATGGCTTTTTGGCCGGCAACAATATTTATTATTTAACTGCCGTCAAAGAAGGTTATGCTGAAGCTAAAACTGCTAACATTGATTTAACCCATAAAAAATCAAGCGAGATTATCGGCCAAAATATCAAGCTTCAACCGCTTGACAGCCAAGTTGGCAAGATTGACGAAACTAAAACCTGGCCGGCTGTCCGAGTTCAATCAACTCCTAAAGAATTAGACCAAGAATTAGTCCAACCGACGGAAAAAGATATTATAACAGAACCCTTGCTATCAGCAGAGACAACTGAAGGTGAGGCCAAGGCAGATATTTCTCTGGGATCAGCGCCAATAAAAAACCTGACGCCGGAATTATCACCTTGGGAAGAAGTAGCCGAAGGCCTTAAAGAAAAAGCGGAAAAAACCATCAGTGATAGCCACGTCAAGCCAGCTGAAAATTCTGAAGTTAAAGCAATTGATCCCAAGCGGACTACTACTGCTCCAGTTTTAGCCGATAATTCATTTGCAGGACTTTTAGACGACATCAATAAATCCCTGAAAGAATTGGAAAATAATACCGAGCCAGAAAATGAGCAAGTGGAATCAGCTAATGACGTTAAAAATAATAGAGAAGGTCTATTCGGTTAGGGTTGTTGTGGCTAACTAAAAAAGGAGAATAATTATTAATCCTCCCCTTACTAAGGGGAGGCAGGGAGGGGTTGCCGATGACTAAGATTTTCAATAGATACACTCAAAGACAGACCAGAAAGAATTTAAGGAATAAATTAACTTTTTATGAAATAATTCTTTGGTCTAAATTAAAGAATCACCAGATTAATAACAGAAAATTCAGGCAGCATAGCATAGGTAATTATATAGTTGATTTCTTTTGTCCCAAACTTAAGTTAGTTATTGAAGTTGATGGCGCTAATCATTTTTTTGATAAAAAATCAGAACAATATAATACGGCCAGGCAAAATATATAGAAAGTCAGGGCCTAAAAGTAATTAGATTCACCAATAATGAGATAAAAGATAATTTAATTGGGGTCTTGGAAGTAGTTTATAAAGAAACCTCGGCCAACCACCCCTAATCTGCCTGTGCAGGCAGGCCCCTCCTTGGTCAGGAGGGGAAAATAAATAAAAATTCTCTCCTTAGCAAGGAGAGAATAATTATTAATCCTCCCCTTACTAAGGGGAGGCAGGGAGGGGTTTGCCGAAGGCATCGGCCAACCACCCCTAATCTGCCTGTGCAGGCAGGACCCTCCTTGGTCAGGAGGGGAAAATAAATAAAAATTCTCTCCTTAGCAAGGAGAGAATAATTATTAATCCTCCCCTTACCAAGGGGAGGTAGGGAGGGGTTTGCCGAAGGTATTGGCCAACCACCCTAACCCCTCCTTGGTCAGGAGGGGAAGGCAAAGAAGCAACTACATATTTAGCTAAATTAAGATATTTTAAAAGACCCTGTTTAATAAAACCGGGTCTTTTATTATTTTAATATTTTGTCAATTAAGAATTATTATAGACAATTAAATATTAATAAGATTAATTATGTATAATTAATCACTATAGCTATATGTTGATAACTTATAATTGACAATTAAGGACATTATATTTTATAATTTAGCTGTGTCTAAGTAAAATTATTAACCATTTTTTGGCTAAATTTTAATGTCTAAAATAAACAACAGCAAAAATGTTGTCATTAGCGAACTTGTAAAGCAATCTCATGTTTATTAGTAGTGGGATTGTTTTAAGCACTGAAATTTTTTTACAGTGGTAAAAATTTGGTTTAATTTTTTATTTTCTTAATTTCTTAATTTTTTAATTAGAGTGTCCGATCGGATTCTGACAATTGAAGAAGTAGCCAAGTTGATGAAGGTAAGCTTAAAAACGGTTTATCGCTGGGTTAGTGCCGGCCAATTGCCAGCTGCCAAAATCGGTTATAAAACCTATCGGGTATTTGAAGGGGATCTGATTAGATTCTTAAAGCGCCATATGCTTAACGGAGCGCGCCGTCAGAGATAGTCAGATTTTTTTAATTTAAAAATATTTAAATATGAATTTTCTCACCATTGAAAAATTCCGCCCCCAATGCCGAACCGGTATTTTAAAGAAACTACTGTTGGGGTTAATAATACTTGTCGTGCCAATGATACTTTCGGCGGCTTGGGCTCTCTTTGATCTGAATTCCAATGACTTGAATCAAAAGAGCCAAACCGCCGAAAGTGGCAATAAGCCAAATAAATTAACTGCCAGGGCTGAACTAAAAGCCGACCATTAGCATATGAGACGCCTTAAACTACAATTAAGCCAGTTGATGCTAAAAGTTAACAGCCGATACAAGGCCGGGCTTTTGGCGCTCTTGGTATTCTTATTCGCCGTGTCAGGAACCTGGCTGGTGCTTTCCAGTTTTTCTAATATCCCTCAAACCAGCGCCGCCTTAGGCATCAACCAACAAATAACTTATCAAGGCAAGATAGCCAATTCTTCCGGCGTTTCGGTCTCCACTAATAATTATGGTTTCCAGTTCCAACTCTATGACGAG